>JAAHTH010000038.1_pt3 | contig 52284 bp, 71 predicted proteins | sample 6116091 | NCBI WGS metagenome assembly JAAHTH01 (sample SAMN13939990, study PRJNA603662) | sponge metagenome | isolation source: marine sponge | host: Mycale hentscheli | place: New Zealand | collected 2006 | reverse complement strand
GAAATCGAAGATGAAGAAATCATGGCAACTGAGGACAACCCTAACAGGGAACCAGCAGGATCAGCAGGTGGAATTGGTGGTCAGTTTGCAAGTAAAGACGGTGGTGGAAGTGTATCTGAATACAAAGAAACCACAATGAAAGATGTTGAAACTAAACCAGAAGTAAAGGAAATACAGAAGAAATTGGACACTAATGTAACCAATAAGGTTGAAGATGCAATCAAGGAACTTGGCATAGAAGATAAAATTTATGACGTAGCAATGCAAGGTTCATACGAAAAGGGAACTGACTTACCAGCAAGTGGAAGTGACATGGACTTGTTTGTTGTATTCAATACAAATGTAAGCGAGGAAGAAAAGAATCAGTATGGATTGGAGATAGGAAGAAAAGTTCTCAACAAGGACTTTGCAGAATCTCAAGGTTGGACTGATTACTATGATGAGGAAGTAACTGCAACTTCAAAATATGTTCAGGCATTTTTCAAAGATGGTGAGCAAGAAGTAGAAGTACAGATAGTTCCAACAAAACATTTAACACTTGAGCAGATTAGAGATAAAAAACTTGATGGCAAAGACATAGAAATTGGAATGGAAAGAACACCACATCAAACTGAATATATGAAAACAGCACTTAAAGGAAAAGAGGGAGAAGTTAGAGTATTAAAGAAATTTATGAAAGATGCAGGGTTGTACGGATCAAATCTTAAAGAACAAGGATTTAGTGGATATAGTGCAGAAGTATTAATTGACAAACATGGTTCATTTGAAAACGTGATAGATTTCTTTGCAAACTTAAAAGAAGGAGCTATTGTGGACAAGCAAGGTGGAGGCAAACGAAATGAACAAAACAAATTTTCAATAATAGACCCAATAGATCCAAACCGTGATCTTGTAAGTGCATTCAGTACACAGAAAATAGGCAAGACCATAAACGTTGCAAAGAAATTCAAAGAAACAGGAACCATACCAGATCCTGAATACAGGAAAATGGATTCAACTACAATTACATTTGACAGTGACGAAATGAATGAAGATACATTGATCGGTCAGGTAAGAAAGATGGCAAACAGTTACCAATCAGTATTAGGGAAAATGGGATTCAATATAGAAACCAATACTGATAAAGTAAACGGTATAGATATAGAACTTCCAAACTTTTCATTTGATGCAGAATGGGATAATGATAAAAAGAAAAACATTGTCAAACTTAATCTTGGAACAGATAATATGACCATACCAGAAACTTCCAAAGACAAAGGTATATCATTAAGTCCACCTACGCCAAAGATTCCAAAGGAAGAATGGGATAAGAATATTCAAAAATATAGGGATAATAACAAAGGTTCTGACTTTGTAGAAGAAGATGGAAAACTTAAAGTCATCAGGAAAAATCAATTTACAAATATGGCTGATGCAATTGATTATTTGAACAAAAATCCAGAAGGTAAACTTGTAAATACAAACCAAACTGAGCAAATAAAATCCAATGGTAGAGTAAGTACAGGAAAATCAAAATTTCAAAACATATAGGCTTATTAAATATGCTTATATACCCAAGCATTGAAACAATTATATGCCTAGAAAGGTTATCAGAGAAGTAGAAGATCAAATTGATTACTCAGGCGATTTACCAGCAACTAAACCAGTTAAAGGTGCAGGTGTTGCAGAATCCCCAAGTACAGTTATGAACGGAACAACTCGTCAACAAGATAAACTAGACACAGGCGATGCATCCAATCATTCTGAGGATCAGAAAGTTTTGTCTTATACCAAAACTACTGAAGCTGAAGAAGAATTAGCCGCAGATGATGAAACAGGTGCAGTTACTGATCTTCCAGCAGAAACTGAGGAAGAACCAGCAGCTCACGCTGTTACAAATGCAGATGTTAAAACAGAAGCAAGACGTAACAGACTTTATCACGCAAGAGTTCAAAAAGCAGAGAATGGTGCAATGAGAGCTATCGAAGCTCAAAAAGCACGAGTCCTTGCAAAAAAACTCAAAGCTGAGGAAGCAAGATTAGATGCAGAAATTTTAAAAGCACGAGAAAGTGCAAAACCAAGACTAGCAGTTGGTTCACCAAAAGGTGGATTATCTACTGGAAAGGTTTCAGCACTCGAAGCAGAAGTTTCAAAACCTTCCGCTTGGTTAAGAGCAGTCCAAAGAAACCAAAATGTAAGCCCAGCTTATGTTTGGTCAATCAACAAAGAGAAAATCTTCGAAAGTTATTCTAAAAAAGGAATCAGATCATTCGATTCTAATGACAACGAAGTTATTACAAAAGTAAAAGGCAGTGAAGCAGATATTGGAACCGTAACCGGCCCAGTAGATTCTATGAGAATCATGTCAGAACAAGTATTAGTTTTACCATCTGGTAAAGTTGTTACTCCGATCAGACAATTCTGTGAGACTAAAATCTTACCTGTCGGTACTAAGGAAGCATTCTTCTTTGACTTTGGAGCAGTAACCTTCGACACAATCACAGAAGCAGATGATGCAATTGCAACAGCAACACCACCATCTTCAACTGTAATTAGAACAGCAGGTACTAACACTACACCAAGAGGAACAAGAATTACCATTGGTTATTCTCAAACTGAAGAATCCCCAATCGATATTGTAGCCGCAGCTAACAGAGCATTCGCTTTAGAATCTATTAATGATGAATCTAAACAAGTAATGACAAGCTATAACAACGATGCAGGTTCATCAGGAACAGCAGGAGCCAAAAAGGCAATTGGTGGTGGAACTAAAGCAGCTAGATGGATTAGAGGAGACACAGGAGCTCAAATTACTGCTGATGCAGCTTTTGGCTCACTTAAATACGTTGGTTTACTCAACGCAAAAGGTGTTATCCAAGATGAAGGTTTAGATGATACTAACCTAATTACTTATACATCTGGCAAAGCAATTCGTGACTTGACATTAGATGCAGACTTGGATTCATATATTGGATATTCCAAACCAGCAATCATAACAGAAGCAACAGTAGAAAGAATCGCAGGAACTAACTTAGTTAGATCTTCTGCAATCGCAGACGGTTCAGGAGCATTCTCTGCTCAGAAACGTTCATGTATGTTCGTACCTAACGTTGCCTTCGGTTTAGTTTCTGGAAGGGATCTCACAATGGAAGCCCAAAGACGTAACGAACTACAAGCAATCCACTTAACTGGAACACAAAAGGTTCAAGGTTTAGTAAAGAACGTTGAAGCTACTTGTAGAATTAGTCATCTTTAGAATTTCACAGTGTTTAGAAAAGATATATTTTCTTTTTTTTAATTAACAAAAACCTACGGCTATAAACAATTAAATGAAAGTGGGTAGAGGTTCCCACCAACCACTCAAATCCATAGGACATGACTCCTTTCGTGAATGTGTTCGAACACATCCAATATCGAAAGGTTTACCAGACTTGTTTCGAATAGGTTTTCAAACATTCGGCTTTGTGAGTAGGCATTCCACCTATCCCTCAAAGGTTCATCCATGTGATTTCTCACATTTTCCTCCACTACAATTCCTCAACTCAATGTGCTTTGCGTACACACCATGACACGTTTTGCATTGCGTGGTAGTGGTTGTTTGAATTTACAAATACTCTAAGGTATACTTCAATATTAATGTAACTGAAATATTGACTTAAATAAAAAGATTTAAGCCTAATTATTCTTATAAACGACTTTGGATAATTTTATTTTATGAACCAAAATATCGTGTTCAAATGCCATCTTTGTAAGCATGAATCCAATGATGCAGTAGAAATAGGAATACACTTCGAAAAAAAGCATAATTATAACTTTATTAGGAATGAGAATTTAGTATAAATAATGTCGTACACGGAATATGATTCTATAAAAATCAAACTGCGAATAGCAAATGACTCAATGAGAGATGAAATAGAGTTATATATGCAGGAAATAGACGATTTGTTGGATAATAGACTAAGGGCAAGATTAGGTGCAGTAAACATATACGGAGATGAGATAATACTTCCACTTACATCAGAAACTATTCCAGAACTGCCATTGGAATTAAAGGGAATTGCGAACAACTTGGTTGTTGCAAAGATAAGATTACAAAACAGTGAGAAACCAATGCTATGGGATGCAGAGGTAAACATACTTGATAATTATTTAGATAGAGTTTATGGTTATATTAGAGGAACTGCTTTTAGACCAAGAAGGACAATTTCATTAAGTCCAGAAACTGGATCAATTGGACAAGTTGTAACGGTAACTGGATCAGGATTTGCACCGACACAGAAACTTACAATTGAATGGTCAAATGGAACAATAGTTACAACACCAACTGATGTAATTTCCACCAATAAAGGAGCATTCACTTTTACATTCCCAATTCCAGCAGGAACAGCAGATGGAGCATATACACTTAAGGTTCATGATACGGTTGGTGGAATGGTTCCTAGTTTTCAGGTGACATAGAATGCAGTCTTGGTCACAAGCAGATGTAATTACACAATTAAAAACTGGTACTTATCCAACAACACAGAAAGAACTTTCATACTATGAACAGAAACAAAAATTTCCGATATATCCATTTGTGGAAGTAAGAAAAGTACAATCAAATTCTGAAACCACAAACATAACAACGGAAACAGAAGAACAGACATTTGAAATCAGATTTTACATGAAGTACACTGCACCAGAAAGTGTGGAAGAAGCAAACAGAATTGCAACTGAAAATGAACTACTTGCACGTATTGTTGCAAAGGACTGGATACCAACTGGCGTTGTGCATTTGGAAAACAAGCAATGGAGTACACAGATAATAGATGACCAGATATACGGAAGCAAAAGTGTACTAAGATTTTCAATAAAGGACATAGACACAACTTCTGGAAGTGGATTAATTGGAGCTGATGACAAGTTGGAATTAAACAGTGGAATATCTGGAACATTTCAAATACAAATTCTTGGATTGAATACAAATCAGGGATTTAGCATGGATCCACATTTCAACGATACAAGGGAGAAAGTATATGATCCAAATCAACTCATAAAACATGGAGAATTTACGATAACATATGAGAATACTAATGCCATACAAACTGCCATAAAGGCAATAAATGATTTGGGCGTAACCAATAACGGCAAATATATACGTGGAAATTCAAGTGATGGAACACTACAAGTCCAACAATTCTCATTTTTGATAGGAAATACCACCACAAGTGGAAATTATGGGGATATTGAACGTGCCACAACCACATTTTATGCCACTGGAACTTGGTAAATATATTTAAATGAGATAATAATATTAAAAATGCTATGGTTGCTCCAACTGATTTTAACTTACAAACGTTACGTGGTAAGGCATTTCAAGGATTTGTGCAATTCCAAATACCTACAGATGTCACTCCTCCAAGTGGAGTAGGAACATGGTATAGACTAAAAGAAAGACAAACCATGCAATTTAGCATGAATTTTCCTCGTGCAACACATTATAGTGATGATGGAACACTTGCAGTAGATCCAGCAGGTCAGCAACATAGTTTTCAAATGTCAATAAAACTAACAAGTGATATGTTTGATACGGCTACCCCACCAACTGATAAAAAAACTATATCATATTGGATACATAAAAATAAAATACATGAACCAATACAGGCAATATTTGTAACAAGTTTGCCAACTTTGGATACAGCTACAAACAATGATGTCAATATTAAATTTGTATTAGATCCAAATAATTTTTCAACTTCATTATCTGCAAACGGTGGATCACCAGAATTGTCAGTATCTGGAGCAGTAATTTCAATTACTAGTGCATTAAAATCCAATGGTACAGATCAACCTACATCTTGATACCAAATTCTGAATGGGCAAAATCTTATAAATTAAAGACAATAAGATTTCAGCATCTTTACAAAGACTTTATGAAAACAAAGGCAACTGAACTTGCAAACAAACTGATAGTTGATCCAATAATAGAGGAAATGAAGCAGAATAATGTTTCCAGAAAAATCTATGAAACGGTTGTCGTGAAAGATACAATAATGGATGAAACAACTGGAACGATTTTGATAAAAATACACTGTGAATATTTTTCAGAAGATGGATTTGATGTTGCTGTTGCAAGGGAATACGGAACAGAAGATCATATGATAAGACCAAAGGGAAAGGCAAACGGTGGTGCAGATGTTCTTTCATGGATTCAAGGTGGAGTAAGAAGATTCAGTGGTGGTCACATGGTCAGTGGACTTCCAAGATTAAATATAATAGAAAGACGAGTTGAAGAAGGAGAATACGAACTCCAACAAGCCATGAATGAAGAATATAGAAAATGGAAAGATTTTATATTCTCTTAGATAAATCCTCCATCACTGAAATCATATTCTTTAAATCCATTTTCAGTGATTAAGAATTTTCTTGTTTGCCTTCCTTGAATTTGTTGTTCTGGTTCATGCCAAGCCCATACTTGAATAGATACTGTATCTCCAATTGTTGGCTTTCTCATTTCAGTTCCATAAACATGGTTGTATGATTTACCACTTTCAATTATTGATTGTTCTATAACTTGTTCAATACCCATGCTTCCGTTCCATGCTGGGGATGCATTTGTATCGTGAAATACTTGTGAATAGGCTTCCATTTGTCTACGGCTTCCATTATCGCCTTTTTTATAACCTTTCATCATTGAGTCAATTCCTGCACCTTTTTGCATTGGTGTACCATCAGCGTTAAACCATTGTGGTTTTTCAGTTATGTTCTCAATTAATTTTATTGCAGACTTGCTATCTCCAATATTTTCTTTTTGTAAATACACTGTAGATGTGTAATATTCTACTTTTTGTAATGTTTGTTTCATGTATTATCTAAGGTATATACTATTAATAAGTGTATTGGTTTAATTAAATTATGCTAATATACTAGATAAATTATATTATGAATTATGGTGTCAAATCTCGATAAAGAATATACAAGTATTAATACCATATATGAACAGCAAAAAGAATATCGAAAAACACCAGAAGGTAAGTTGGCAATAAAACGTGCAAATGAGAAACAACTCATGAAAAAAATGACCACATATAATTGTGGAAAATGTGGAGAAGATGAATTTGAAGTTTTGAATGTATATGATGGGAAAACACTTTGTTATAATTGCAGATACCGTAGAGAAAAAGTATTGGAGTTGAATGAGTTTTGCCAGTAGACGATGAAATTAATCTGGATAATCCAGAAGGTCTTACACAAGAAGATATAGACCGTATGGTTGAACAGGCAGATGAACTGGAAAGAATAGCATACACTTCTGAAAAGAATGCAGAAACAGTAAAGAAAAATCTTAAAGTTTTCGAAAATAAAAGTTTCAAAGAAATAAATGCAATGACAGGAGAAGCAAAAGATTTAGATTTTGGTAGTATTGGAAATGATGAAGATATTAGGAAACAAATAGCCGAAATATATGAATGGATGGATGAAGCAAAAGAGAAAAGAAAAAAAATTAATCTTGATTTGGAAGAAGCAAAAAATCATAGAATGAGAATAGATCAAGAAGTACAAAAAGGTTTTTCTAGATTTAGGAAAGAATTAGACCAATTTGACATTGCTACGTCAAACCCTATAATGTTTGGTAAAGGTAAACTTTTAGGATTTATTGGGAAAGCAGGAGCAGTTGGTGCAATAGCTACAATGGTTTATGGATTAGTTCAAAAAATGTGGCAAGAATTTGAAAATTCATTCAAAGCAGGTGGAGCAAATGATATAAGAAAGTTAATGGAAGATAGAGATAAAGAAATGATGGAAATAAATGATATGATTAACAGAAAATCTGGACAAGTATTTTTCAGTTCAACATCTTCGTTGTCACAAGGAACGGTAGATATTTCAAATACGGAAACTTTAAGAGATCAAGTTGTAAGGTATCAATCCTTTCATCTAGGAGAATAAAATGGCAGATGCATTTATTTATTACAGATTGCAATCAAATAACACTGACTTTGATCTAAGTAATAACCCAAATTATCCAGATCCAAATACCTCAACAACTGCAAGAAATACATTTGTAACAAACATGGAGGCAAATCATTCTGCACAGATTTTAAGATTTACATTGCCAAATGAATTATTGGAAAGTGTTACAATGGACTATGAGAATAACATAAAAGATGCACCTGTGAGTGAACCAGACGGAGTAAGAAGAATAAACAAACAGGATAACGGTTTAAGTTATATTAGATACACATTTAGAGGAAGATTCAAAGACAGTGCCACAGATTTAACCACATTAATGAATATGGCTAAAAGATTACAAGTTGAATCAACAACAAATTCAGATGCATTAGGGTTTGGCATATTTGGATTCTTTACTGATAATACAACCATTGCACCATTCAATACTGATCCAAGATCAACAAAAGGACTTACAATAAAGAGTTTTAATATAACTAGAAATGGTCAACAACCAAAAAACTTTGACTTCACAATTGTGATGACATTCGGTGGAACATATTGAGTGTAAATACGTATTATGATCTGACTTTACAAATCTTAGACAAAAGTAAAAGCACACCGACACCAATAGGAACAGGAACTTCTACATTAGAAGCTGGAAGAATTGTAAATGGAGACTTGACACCATACAGAGCAAGTTTGGTATTGACAAACACTGGAAACAGTAAGACTGATTCTGGCGTACTTACGTTAAGAGTTCCACCTGATGGAACATTTGTTAGACAAGAGCCAGTATTGGTAAATCAAGATGCAAAAGATCTTTATGTGATTCAAGCACAAATAAGACAAGCCGATGGTTCAGGTGGAGTTAGAGATGGAAAGGTATTCAGATTTATTATAGGAACACCAACAATAGATGATTCTGTAGGAGATGGGGAAACCATAACATTGAATTTATTACCGATTGAATATAGACTAAAAGAGCATTTACAAAGCAAACAACTTTATTTTTTCACACCTAGAGATTCATTTGAACGTAGGCTATTGGATTATAATTCAACGAAAGGCAGTAATAACCCTCAAATTACATTTAGTTCAGTTACACCAACTCCACCAACTAGACCACATATAGATTTACCAGATGATGAAACATTGAAACAAAATTGGTTGCCAAATGCTCCTAAAGATACACATAGTTTATTGCATGATATAATAACTAGAATGTCACTTCCTAGTACTTCTGGTGGTACATTTACAGATTATTATTTTGAGATGGAATCAAATAATATTTCTGGAGACATATCAACAGGAAATATAAATGAAGTTGAAGCAAGAGCTGAACCATTTGGATATGAAGATAGTGGAGTGGTATTGGATCCGTTATCAGTTATAAGTCCAGTTGATGCAGAACAGAACAAAACTGTTGTTGCAGATCTTCAAAGATTTAAAAATAATATAATACTTGAGGGAAGTCCACAATATGGCTCATTGCCAATGGAAAGAACTAAGTTTAATAGTGCATGGCAACACGCACAAGCAAGACCTGTATACAATACAACTTTAAAATATTATAATGGGGAAGATGGCGTAAATAATCAGAGTTTAGTTAAAGTAAATCTTGATACATCTAATGGTACAAACAAAACTGTTGAAAGATATTTCAAGTATATAGGAACTAACGGTGTTGTTCCACCATCTGGTCAAGATCCGTTTTCTCAAAACCAAACTTCATGGTATGAGGATTTCACAACAATTCCAGAATACAGTACCAATGCACAATATGAGGAAAAAGAAATAATCACAAAAACCAATTCTAGTACAGGCAATGTGGAATTTTTCCAACTTATTCCTATAAGTATTTCAAGTATATCAGCATCGTCATCAGGAAATAGAAGAATAAATGTTACCGTTCCATCATCAACACCACACGGATTGACAAATGGACAGCGTATATCAATAGAAGGAACAAATAATTTTAATTTAAAAAAAACTGATCTTATAACAGGAGTAACTGTAACTTCATCTACGGAATTTAATTTCAAAGTTAGTGATGTTAAATGGTTAAATCAAATAAACGGAAGTTCTACTGAAAGCAGTGGATTTGTATTAGGTCTTAAAACTCATTACAAAGGAGATCCTATTCCTGTAAATACATCAGGTGCAGGTTGGGATCATATATTAATTGATACGAATGTGTCTAAATATGAGGCATTTTGGTCTTATACACCGTATACCAGCAACTATGATTTACAACTATCAAACTTGAGTGGCGTTCCATCTATACCACAATGGAATCAATCAACTCCATATGTTGGTTTTCCATTTTCAATTGGTTCTGATGAAGTACAAAATGGTGGAAAATGGTATAGATGTATTGCAAATAATACAAATTCAGCACCACCAAGTTCAAATTGGGTTGAAATATCTTCCACTATACCAACATGGAGTGGTTCAGTTCCAGATTGGAATTTTGAAAGAGCAAATTTTGACAGAGTTGTATCAGAAGATCAATTTGAACAAATATCTATGAAAGCCGTTTACAGAGTTCTAACATCAGGTAATGTATTGTCTGCTGAGAAACAAAATGGTTCAAGATTTTTACTCAATGGTACAAATAATGCTACATGGAATAATACAGAATTTTCAGGAAGTAATAACAACAAGGTTGTAGAATGGTATCAACCATTAGGTACAACTGGAGAATGGAAATTTTCAAAGTTGCCAACTAGTAAAAATGATGAAGCCGTTTCAGATTTATCAACTGGATATGTGTATGGTTGGGATGGATCAAATTGGGTTGTAAAATTATCAGTAAATAAACCATTAGACGGTCAAAAAAGTTCCCCATTTCATTGTGCAAGTAACGGCAATCTTTTATCACGAGATCCAACGAATCCAATAGTTGAAAAAATGGGATTTGGTTTGGTTACAGGTGCAACACAGATACCAGCACAGGCAATACGATTATTATATCATTGGGATACTATACTTGGTAGTAAATTAAATTTTTCAAGCAGAGGTGCATGGTATGTAATGCATTTGCCAATGCCAAGAAAGGCTATGGGTTCAACTGGAATAGGTGATATTTACAAACAAAGTACCCTTGATACTGCAAACCTTGATCTTGATAGTAAAGGTGGATTAGGTTGGAATAATGGATTGAATAGTGAGGATTTGGGTAGAATAAGTGCATTGACATTGAAACTTAGACTGTCTGGATTTGATTCTACTGATACAGAGGTCAATGGATATGCAAATATGCCATTCAAAGCATGGGCAATAGATGTGTTTGGAAGGGTATGGTTTGCTGATTTCACAGTAAGACGTATGGGTCAATATGATCATGTTAGAATTGCTTTTGGAGAAAGAGCTCCAAACAAATTACATCATAACAGAATAGATGAGTTATTTGATATTTTGGGTTTTACATTTTCACAAAACTTTTTCCTAAAACAAAAAGAATTTACTGGAATAGCATTTGATTGGAGATTTGTAAAGTCATGGGGATTGTTTTGGAATGTAGGATATGATGACAATGGAATGTATGTTGGTTCTAGAGATAATTGGATGGATACAATAAAGTCTTGGGCTTCACAAGCATGGAATAGTACCATAAGTTCATTATCACTTGGAGCAATACCACAAGAAAGATATGTTATTGATTATGTTACATTGGATATAGATGAACTTGCATTTGAAAAACAATTATTTGCAAATAGTGATGATGTAACACTTAGTGAGCCAAGAACAGAGTTAATGAGTGAACCAAATGAAATAGACTATAATAATCTTAAGTTAAATGCAAAAGCAAAAAAGGCAAGAAAAGAATTTGTTCCACAACAATGGCATATAAGATCTCATGGAGATGTAAGAATGAGATTAGGTAAAAAGTTTAAGATCACAGGCAAAAGAGTTCCAGAAAATCCAGACCTTTATAATACATGGTATCCTACTGGGCCTAATACAAATTATGCCATTGGAACTAAAGTAAAAAGAACCGTTGGTGGAGTAGATATGGTTTATCAGTCTATTAAATATCCTAATCAAGCCAAGACCCCAGAAAGTCAACCAACATACTGGATTAATCTAAATGAAAGTGTATGCCAACAAGTAGTTCATACAATTGATTCTTCAGGTTATACAATGGCAGTTACAGGAGTGCGAAAGTTCGTATATAGTGGATAGATATGTCGTGGGAACCAGATACAGAAGAAATTCGATTAGGTAGAGTAAGAAAAGAATTAGATGATTTAAAAGCACAAACATCTTTTTTGAATACTTCTATAAACAATGATGATTTTTCAAATTCTCTTGGGTCTGGATTTGGTCAATCTTCATTCAATCAAGGTGCAATGGGAGATGTAGTACAAGAAGTAACAAATGTTATTGAAACTCATGTAGTTGGAGTAGATACAGGATTAATTGGATTGTTTAATGCTATTGGTTCATTTTTTACTATAAAACCACAACCAAGTTCATATCCTGATGGTTCAACACCAACAAATCCAGAACCAACTGCAAATACTGCTACAATAAAACAAATAAGATCTGGTGTGAATGGTCAAAAAATTACATTAAAACCACAAGAAGGTATAAATTTGGCTTTAATCAATAATTCTGATTTTACAAAATCTTCTGAGTTAGGAAATTTATTTATTGGGTCAGATATAATATTGACAGGTACAGAACTAATAACATTAAGGTTTACAACTGAGAAATTATATTCTGATAATCAAGGATGTTGGGTTGTTGATTCTACTTCAAGTGGTTCAGGAAGTTCAACCAGTGGGGTATTGAAAGATCCAGTTAAGGTGGCAACTACTGCAAATGTCACCAACTTAAATTTTAGTTCTCCTATTGACGGAATTGCAATGACAGTAGGAGATAGATTTTTAGTCAAGAATCAAACAGATCCAATAAAAAACGGAATTTATATTTGGGCAAACGGTTCTGCTTCCACTCGTGCATCAGATATGTCAAGTGGATCAGTTCAGAAGGAAGGAACAATGACTTTTGTTCAAGACGGTCTTACGCAAAATGAAAGACTTTATGCAATAAACATAGGTGGAAACAATATTACAATCGGTACAAACCCTAATACTTGGGGAGAAATAGGAAGTGGCAGTGGAGGTGGAAGTGGTGCAATAAAGTCTCCAGTAAAATATGCAACTACAGCAAACATTACATTAAGTGGAGAACAGTCAATTGACGGAACATCAACAAGTACAAGCAGAGTCTTAGTAAAGAATCAAACAACGGCATCACAAAACGGTATCTATGTAACAGCAAGTGGTTCATGGTCAAGATCAACCGATATGTCAACAGGTTCTACGATAGAAGGTGGAACAATGGTTTACGTAACTGATGGAACTGTAAACGGAGATAACTTGTTTGGTTTAACAACGGAAGGAACTGTCACAGTTGGAACAGGAAATCAAGCATGGGCTAACCTAACTGCTGGTGGTGCAAATACTGCATTAAGTAATTTAGGAACAACTTCCATTAATTCAAATTTAACCATGCAGAATGGACTTTCAATTGCAAATCTTGAAAGAGTTGCCTTCAATACAAGGACTTCATCAGGTGTTAATGGTTCAATAAGTTACGATGGAACTAATATATTTGCAAAGGGATCTGGTGCAGAAGTAAATATAACTTCTACAACTAACAATTGGTCTGATATTACAATAGATGTAAACAAGGATATGAATCAGAAACAACTAACTAACTTGAATGCAGTTACTTCTACAAGTGATATCACTGCCACAGGATTTATCTTTAATACCTCAAGTGGAACAAAACCAAAAATAACATCTTCAACAAATTCACAAACAATGGGATTTTTTGTAGATGGATTTGAATCAATGAGTATGACATATGATACATTTGGTGGAGATAAAGACGGAGAACTTGTAATAAATGGAGAAGCATTGTCTCCAAGATTCAGAATGTATAATTCTGAATCACCAGCAGGTGGAACAACTAAAGCAGGTAGAATGTATTTTGATGCAAAAGATAGTGCAGGAAATATAGATACGTTTGCAATGATTGAAGCAGAAGCTACAAATTATAATAGTGGTTCAGAACAAGGAGAAATAGACTTTCAAGTGAGGAGAGGAGGTACATCTACTGAATCAGTTGCAATAATAAATCAAACAGGATTACATCCACCTAGTGGAAACAGCAATAATTATAATCTTGGTAGTATGGCTACAGCATGGAATATTGTATATGGAGTTGGTTTAGTTGCAACAAAAGATAATAGTCCTTCACAAATTGATATTTATAGACATAACTCATCTTTAGGAAATAATGAAATAGGCAGAATTAACTGGTATGGTGATATTACAGGAACAAGCAGTAATCAAATGGCATTCATAAGTTCAAATGTATTAAATCATACTCAAGGAGATGGATATATTGGTTTTCATGTCGCTATAAACGGTACAGCAGATACATTCTTTGAGTTGTATGGAGATGATCCAAAAGTAAGATTCCAAAAACCATTAGATCTTGTAAGACAGGCAGTACCATCAGATCCAGCTTCAAATGCAACAGGAAAATTATTTTATAATTCAACAAACAATCATTTAAGTTTCAGGAAAAGAAATGATGCCAATAATGCTTTTGAAACAGTTGACTTGGAAAGTGCTGGAGCAAGTGGAGCAAATACATCGTTAAGCAATCTTTCAAGTCCTACTGCAATTAATCAAACATTACTGCCAAATATTGCCAGTGGAGTAATATACAGTTTAGGATCTAGTTCAGCTAAATGGAGGAATATGTTCACTGAAAAATTAGGTTTTGGTACTACTGCCATGATAATGCCTACAAATGTTGGAACTAACGGTCAAGTATTGACAACAGATGGATCATCTACATTGTCATGGTCAACAGCAAGTGGTGGTGCAAATAATACATTAAGTAACTTAGGAACTACTTCTCTTAATGCCAATTTGAACATGAATACAAACGTAATTACATTTGATGCAGATGCAGACACTTCAATTTACAGTACAACAGATGATGAGTTATTATTCTATACAGGTGGAAGTGTGAGATTGAAAATGGAAAATAGTAGATTTTTATTTTCAAATGACATAACAATGCTTGGTAATTCAGGATCTGGAACAGAAAATGACATTAACATTGGAAATAACTCTATTACTTTCACAAATACAACTCAAAAAATAACATCATTGGCAGATGGAATAAAATATATTGTACCTAGTTCAGACACACATAATTTTTCAGTCAATGGAGATACAAAATTAACTATAAGTGGAACAACAATTACAATAACAGATCCTATAAGCATGAACACTGTAAATAAAATAACCAATTTAGCAACACCAACTTCTGATTATGATGCTTCTACAAAAAAATATGTAGATGATAATGTTGGTGGAGGTGGAGTCAACTCTAGTTATATTTGGACAAATGACGAAACAAATGAATACGATGAAAAAGTATATCTATCAAACGCTACAATGGGAAGTTCAAGTGGAACAAGTGGATTTAATGGGCCATTAACATATAATTATCTTTATTTCATACCAGTATACTTTAGCAAAGCTTGTACTATCAATGAAATTGGTTTTCAAGTAACAAATACAGGTCAAACATTTGGATTACGGTATGGATTGTATTCGAATCATACGGATCAAAATTATCCAAACAGTAAAGTTGCTGGTGGAACAAGTAGTTCAATATATTTATCAGGTGGTACAGTAGGAGCTGCAAGAGCTGTAATTTCAGGTGGAATGTCAGTTCCATCTGCTGGATTATATTGGGTTGCAGTACATAATATTACAAATAATTCAAGTCTTAGAGTTGAATGTGGAGATTATGGTGCTGTCAATACAGTTGGTCATGTATATAATGACAGTATAACACCAAAAAAGTTTGAAGCAATTTCAGCTTATAGAGATTCACATTCATCAAGTACAATGCCAAATACACCAGATGATGAAATACAGTCAATAGGATTTGGAGATTCAGGTAATAGAGCTCCTATTATTTTCTTAAGAGTATCATAACAAAGGTTATATAATCCATAATTCTTATATTTTGATATGGCAGTAGACAATGATGTAATTAAATCAAAAATAAATGCTCTGACCAATAAAATAAATATGTGTGAATCGGAACTTAGAGAAATGACACAAGTTTCCAGTGAATTATTGTCAATACAAGAACCAGAAGATCCATCAAATCCAATTATAGATAAAGGAACTGGAGTTCAAATTACAGAATCAAGGCGACAGGAAATTTATGATGCAAACATTGCACGAGCAGATGCATTACTATAACAAAGGTTATATAATCCATAATTCTTATAGTTTGATATGTCAGAACAACCACAACAAAATCTAACACTGGAACAGTACATTTCAACGTTAAGAAATCAAATTGTATTATCTTATGACAGTGCAAAGGAAGTTGCACTAAGAAACTTTGATGATGTGTCAAAAAAGTTTGGAGAATTATACACTAAAGAACAAGCACAAGCCGAACAAAAACCACAAGTAACAGAAACAAAGAAAGGCAAAAAGCAATAGTTTATATTTGTAATTAGTTAGGATAAACATTATGACAGAACTAAGAGATCTATGGGATGAATACGGCAAGATAGTGCAAAATGGAGTAAGAACCGAGAGGGCATTAAAAATAGAGGAAGAAATTCATGCACTTCAAAAGAAGATAGGAACAAGCAGATATGACTTTGATAAAAGATGGGAAAGAAATGCAGAGATGTCAAAACCAACTATAACAATCGGTTCAATGGATGAGGAAGAAAAACCAAGCGTACCATCAACAAACTTTACATTTGAACAAGCAAAGGCAAGAGTTGGAGAAAATGACTTTGCACTTTTGGAAGATTGTGCAATGAGAGCAGAAGCAGAAATGGTTGTACTTGCAAGAATACTCGATTCATTAAACATTGACAACCAAAGAAATGTTGCACGTAGAGGACAGGCAATAAACATAGCAATAAGAAAATTTGAGGAATTAAAGAGTGGCTAAGAAGAAAGTTACCATTAACCCTGTAAAAGATGATGCAGTTGTAATGGATAAAATGGAAGCAGTAAATGATGTTGTTGGTCTTAAATTAGAGGATATGGATGGAATTGGATCAGTAAGATTAAAGAAATTATATTCAAACGGAATATACACAGTTGATGACTTGCTTGGATATGGTGAGGAATCACTTTCTAGAATGCTGGATATTTCATGGGATGATGCAAAGAAAATGACTTCGGTAGCAAACGAGTCATTGAACAGTGAAGATGTACTTTCAAGTGTCGTAGTAAGTGGCAAGGATTATTTTAATTTCAGAAAAAACAAGATAAAATACATGACAACAGGTGTTGAGGAACTTGACGAGATTACTGGTGGTTTTGAAACTGGAGTGATCACTGAGTTCTTTGGTGCATTCGGAAGTGGCAAAACACAGTTCATGATGGTTGCCTGTATCATGGCACAAATGCCAGAAGAAAAATGCTGTCTATCATGTGGTCAGGATGATGAAGAAAAAGTAAAGTCCGACAAATGTGAATGTGGTGGAACATGGTGGAAAGGTGGTGGACTGTCAAAGTTTGGAAAACAATCCAAAGTAATTTACATTGATACGGAAAACTCATACAGACCAGAAAGACTGTTTGAAATTGTGTGCAACAGGGAACTGATAAAGACCAAGCCACAGACAAAAACACAGGAAAAGAAATGTGAAACAAAGGAACCGTTAAATGAGGAAGAATATGAAAAGGCTATGCAGTATGTTTACAATATACACATAAGCAGACCAAGAACAAGTGCATTACAAATGCTTGTTGTTGCAAACCTTTCATCAATGATTTCAGGAGAACTGTGCAAACATTGTCAAAAACGTGAGATCACAAAGGAAAGCGAACCAACACATCAAAACCACCCAAAAGCAAAAGATGGAATGAGATTGGAATCACACGACTTTGAAAAAGACATACCAGCAACTCTTGTGATACTTGATTCAATTACTGGAAAATTCAGAAAAGAGTTTGAAGGCAGAGGAACACTTTCAGACAGACAGGTAAAACTATCTTCACACGTAAGACTATTAGAAAGTGTTATAGAATCAAAAAACATTATCTGCCTTGTGACAAACCAAGCACAGGAAGCACTTGGCGTAATGGGAGACAATATAAGACCAGTTGGTGGAAACGTAATTGGACATACATTCACGCATAGAATTTATCTCAAGAAACCACAAAGTATGTCAAAGGACAAGATTACTGCAATACTTGTAGACAGTCCAAACAAGGCAAAGAACGAGGTTGTTTTGGAACTTGGTTCGAAAGGAATACAGGAACCAACGGTTTAGTTACACTTATTAAGGGTATATACCTTAGATAATACATGATGATAGAAAAGAAATACAACTTGTATAGTTCCGTCAGCAGTGAGGTATATAGAGAACTTTATCTCAGTTATGTCGAGGAAAGTCAATCACCAGAACTAATGAGAGAAATACTATCTTTGTTAGTTTTGGCAAGAATGAGAAATGTTGAAAACATACAAGAAAAAGCAGTAAATTTGCTGTCATCTTCCTATGAAAAACTAAGTGAAAAAGATTTGAAACGTCTTGCTCAAGAATATTATCTTGGTTTACCACGTTCAAAGGAAGAATTTAAATTGGCAGATGAATTTGAATATGAAATCTCTAAAGCCAATAAAGTTTAAGAGATTTTTTTTATTTTATTTTTAGTTACACTTATTAAGGGTATTATGTAGAGTATATTATGAAACATAAGGAGCAATCAATTGGCTTGTAAAGGCGTATGTGATAGATACAAAGCACAGAAACCACAATCTGGTTCAAGATATGCACAAGGACAAAAAAGATGTCAAACCTGTAGTATATACATTACTTGGGAAGGTATATGGTGTCCATGTTGCACATACAGACTTCGTAGCAAACCTAGAGGCAAAGTTTACAAGGAAAAACTTCGTGCCACGTTAGAACAAAAAGTTCAGTAAGGTTTATACGTCTAATCCTTTTTTATTTATTTATGCCTTTGAATAATGAAACAACATTTAGTGGTCATAATTACAAAGCTGATTACAAGTACAAAGTTACAACTGGACTTAAAGCAAATGGAGAAGTACAGATAAAAGAAATACGATCAGAAGGAGATGATTGGGAGCCATTATTGGAAATTAACTTTAGTATTCTACTGGATTCATATGAGATGGGTAAAAAGAAACATCTAAAAATGGTAAGTCCATATGAGAAAGATCATGAGCCAGAAATTTAGCATATCATTAAAACAAAAAGTTGACGGTCAAGTCCAAGTTACAAGGATTAGAGTTCCAAAAGAAATACTTGCCGAAGAACCATTCTTGAAACAACAGATTAAAAAACAAATGGAGTCCATGCTGGAAAGACATAATATAAAAGTAATGAAAGACAAGGGAATAGTTGAATATGATTAATGTACCACAAACCTATAAATAGGATAATATATAATCTACTTCATGAAATCAGAAAAATATACCGTTGAAAAATTCACTTGTGAACGCTGTGAATATCAATGGATGCAAAGACCAGATACAAAAAGAGATAAGTTAGGCATGAGCATACTAGAAGTAGTTCTGTCTACACCTAAAAATTGCAGTCACTGTAAATCTCCATATTGGGATAGACCAAGAAAGGAATAATTACGGAGATTTAGGTAACTATAATTTTTTTGGAGAATGAGATGAGTAAAGACTTTGCAAGAAAAGGAATGTGGGATTCTGAATACAGACCCGAACAAATATTTGTACGTGATTTTCTTGCAGTTGAAAACATAACACTTAAAATTAATTTAGAATATCCGATAAGAAATCTTAAAATTGACGGCAAACCGTATCGCAAATGCATTCTTGACATAGCAATTCCTGAAAAGAAAGTAGCAATACGACTTAACGGTGGTTATCATCATGTTTCATCAAGACAGCAGTTGAAAGACGAGTTACAAAAGGAAGCATTGGAACAGTTAGGTTGGAAAATTGTAGACTTTGACAGTTACAAAATGCCGTATCTTTTCAAGGCAAAATATAATGACAAAACAATTAAATTAGTTAAAGAAGAAATAGAAAAAGAGATGGGTGATATACTTGGCTAAATGTCCTATATGTAAAACTGAACAATACGGATATAATTGGACAGCAACACCAAAGGGTAAAAAATGGCTAAAGAACAAAGATGGCAAATGGCATGATTGTCCAAAGACCACAAGCAAGTACAAATCCAAACCGTCATTTGGATCAATTGTAAAACTAACTTTTAGTGACTATGAGTTTTGTGAACTTTGTGGAAACCATGTTTATAAAAAAGAAACTTTGGAAAAACACAGTCAGTTGGGTGGATCAACTTTGACAGAACACTTGAAAATGTTTCATCCAAATAATGAAATACTTGATGACATAGATTTCATGGTTATATCATATGAGGAAAAAAATAAAAAAAGAATGGAATGGAAAATGCCCAAGATAAATAAAAAATATATTTTAAAAAATAAACTTGTTTTAAGAGCAGATTAATTTATATAATGACAACGTTATGATAACGTAATGATCAAAGCTCCTAGAGGACATACATCTATTTACTTTTCAGACTATCTGAAGGCAAATATATCAACGCTTCATCAGGTAATGCATGATACAGGATTTACATCATTCAACAGTTTTTTTAACAAAGTGATAGTAGATGCAATTCATTCCCATAGTGATAAAAATATCGTGCAAAAACCAGACATATATAATGACTCTAACTTAATATTCAAGGAAAAGTTATTAAAATACAGTGACGGAGAATTGTATGATATATTACAAGCAATTAGTGAGAAAAGGGAAGTATTGATGAAAGAATGTAAAAGACGAGGAATGAAGATATGAGTTTGATTGGTATGGAAGATAACAACGGAAGGTTAAGTCCAGAAAATGAACTCACACAATATTTTTTACTAAACAGGAATGACGAGCTGATAGATGCTTTTGAGTCAAACCAGTTCAAAGTTGACATAAACGAACATGAGATATTTTCAACTGTATTGAATGAGAACATTGACACGTTTAGAACCATAATAAGAGATGCAGTTGTAAAGTCAATAGTAATGATAAACGTGGAAGAAAATGATTATATAGAAATTACAAGACAGGCAAAAAGATTCATGAACAGATTGAAACTGGAACTTGTATTTCCTGTAAACTTGAACATAAAAAGTTTGAATGCTCAGGAATATGAAGGATTGCTTGTAACATTTGAGTCAAAGGTAAGCAATTGGGCAAAGATAAGAACCGTGACGAAAACAGCACTTTACAAGTGTCCAGAATGTGATAACATAATAACAAGAAAGTTTGTTCCAAAGATAAGGGATAAATGCAATAACTGCAACATACCATACGAGTTTTACAAACCAGATGAATCAGAGGATACGAGAAGAATTGTTCTTCGTGAGATTATAGATGACTTTAGTGATGGAGAATTGCCTTATACTGTAAGTGCAGATATTTATGGTCATACAGTGAAGGAAGTAAATCTAAGTGACAAACTTGTTGTTACTGGAGTTTTTAGAAGTGTTCCACTTTCAAAGGAAGATGGAAAAATAAGCAGACAGTTCATACCAACAATACAGGTAATATGTGTGAGAAACATGGATGACATAGAGGGAAACAAAATGCCAGATGACGAACTGATTGAAAAATTTGAGGATCTTGAGAAAAATAACAAACTTGTAGAAGCAGTAATAGACGGATTTGCATACAACATATACAAAAAGAGAAGTGAGAAAAAGGCAATACTTTGCAGTCTAATTGGTTCAAGATGGATAGGTCAGGTTGGAAAGGGAAATCCACCAATGATTCATATTTTGTTTGTTGGAGATCCAGATACATACAAGTCAACAATAATGAAATATACCGTAAACGTTTCAGACAACTGTGTACTTGCAGATTCCACAACAGTAAGCAATGCTGGAATAAAGGCAATAGCAGTAAAAATGGATGATGGAAGATGGTCAATAAGAGCAGGATTGCTTCCAGAGTATAACGGTGGAGTTGTATTCTTGGATGAGTTTGGAGATTTGAAAGATGATATTTATGCAGATCTAAAAGCACCAATGATTGACGGCAGAGTTTCCAAACACGTTGCAGGGGAAGATTTCAATGCACAGGCAGAAACTGGCATACTTGCAAGTATGAATCCAGTTGAGGGTGTGTATGATGATAATAAAACAATTTATGAAAACTTGGCAAGATTGGAAAAGCCATTGATAACAAGATTTGACATCATATTCAAGTTCAGTAAGTCATCTCCAGATTATGACTCATCTAAGATCCGTGAACATTTCAAAATATGTGACATTAACGGCAAACCAAAAGAATACCTAACTGATAATGAAATAAAATTATTCATAAACTATGTCAAGGGAATAAATCCAAAGGTTACGGAAGAAGCAATTGATACTTCAAACAAATACTTTGAGGAACTTGAGAAAAAGGGTGGGGAAAAGAGTGGAACCGAAACAAGAACTGAGAATGCAGTTATGAAGTTTGCAGTAGCAATAGCAAAATGGCATTTGTCAAAAGAAGTAAAGAAAATACACGTAACAGAAGCACTTGAATTGTTCAGTTCTGGTATGAAAACACTTGGAGTAAACTTCCAAGAGGGAGAGATGGTTACTGAAAGAACATTAAAAAAGACTAAAGATGGAAGAATGGAAGCAATTAGACTTGCTTATGATTCAATTAAAGACGAATATGGGTATGTATTCCCAGATGAATTGGTTGAAAAGGTCATGAGTTACAAAGTATTTGGAAATGAAGGACAGATAAAAACACAACTTGAACAGATGAGACTTGATAGTAGACTTTCAGAAAAGAACAATATGTATAAAATATCATGGAACCTGTAAGTATAAATAACATGAATGTAAGTTTAAATCATGGTATTTTTTAGACACGTTTTCTTTAAAAAACCACCAGATCTCAAGGAAAGATACATAAAAGGTAAAAGACATTATGAAAGTCCAACAGGAAGTTTGCTTCCAAGTGTGACAACCGTACTAAGTCTGTTATCTGATACTGGAATCAAGGCTTGGAGAAAAAGAGTTGGAGAAGTTGAAGCAGACAAGGTAATGGATTATGCAATGAAAACTGGAACTGAGATGCATTCAATAGTGGAAAATTATCTTAACAATCGTGCAGAGGATATGGACAAGAATCCAAGAGCCATGAAACTGTTTGAACAAATGAAAGATGAACTTGACAAAATAGACAATATTGTTGCACAGGAAGTTCCATTATACTCAGATGGATTGGGAGTTGCTGGAAGGGTGGATTGCATAGCAGAATACGGTGGCAAACTAAGCATAATAGATTTCAAAAGCTCAAGAAAGAAAAAACAAAAGAGTTGGATAAAGAAATATTTTCTACAGGCAACGGCATATTCACTAATGTATGAGGAAATGACAGGGGATAAGGTTGATCAAATAGTCATTCTGATAAGTGCAGATGACGATACTGTTATGGCATATGTTGAGGATAAGAATGATTACATAGAGCAATTAAAAATGGTAATAGAGGATTACAGACAAAGGAAGAACCTTGATTTTCAGAAGGACTAAGACATATCTCATAGACGAGAACGTAAAGATTTCATCAATCGATATTCAAAAAATGAACAAGTCAAAAGTGATAAACTCTACGGATATTTTTAGAAAGGGAGAGCCTGATGAAAAACTTACTGCAAGGGCAAAGGAAAATGGATGGATTATTGTAACCAGAGACATACGAATGGCACTTCGAAGTCTAATTGACGGTGTTCCAATCATATTCATAAACGATGATTATAAAACAATATCTTACGTTACTTCAAAAAATCATGGCAAGAACAAATACAAGGATATATTTAACTATATTAATGAAAGATTTGGTTACGAGTAACACTTATTAGTAGTATACCCTAGAGTATAGTATGAAACAAGCAACTACATACAAACAAGGAGAAACTTGCAACAACAAAAAATTTCGTTATTGTGATGTAAGCAATTCAACATACAAATGTATCAACTGTGAAAAACCATTCAACAGTGAACTAAAAGATGGTGATCATATCACAGGAAACTGCGATGATTGTGGAAAACTAGATACAGAAATAGTCATAGATACAATATATAAAAATGGAAGCGTTGATGGAAACTGTTTAGATTGTGTTTCGAATGATGAAGCAACTTCTCAAGTATACAACGATTACAGATGGGGATATGATACAACTACAGTAGAACTAGAGAAAATTGCAGATCTTCCAAAAGAGCAATTAGTTTACTTCTTGAGATGTATTCATCGTACTATTGAACGTTAGGTAGGGTCGCTTTTAAGACCAAGTTTATTTATTTATAATGTTTATAAAGTACAAAATTCTATCAATCTCATGCTTAATCCATCAGCAGAAAGAGAATTAACTGAAAATTACAGACTTTCAACAGAAAAAGCACGACAATGGTGGAATAATCAAGCATTTGAGTCAAGAAAAAACATAGTGATTGAATCTGATGCAGTTATTAACGATGATCAAGAAGTAGAAGATCAAATTGTTGCAGATGTAGCAGATTCTGACTATGACGAACTTCCAGATGAAACAAAACAAGAGATAGACGTACAAATTGACGAAGAAGAAGATATAGAAGAAATATTTGAGGTTCAAGGCGAAGAATATTTACAATGCAGTAAATGTGACGACTTGTTTACATCAAATGAAGATTATGATGTTCATAAATCAGTAGATCATGGCGAAGAACCAGAGGACTTTGAAGAATCAGATGAAACTTATAAATTAACAATGAATCCAGATCTTACAAGAGAAGCACTTCGAGAAGCAAACAGTTTGCTAACAGAAACCGAAGAAAAAGAACTTTACGGTGGTTATGACAAAAATGGAGATATACAATCATCAGTTATGCCTTACAACGTTCCAGCAAAAGCAACTGGAAAATATAACGATAATCCAAATGAATTCTTTTACAGCAACAAAATATTTAGAGCAGGTAATTCATCATTAAGAACTGCTTCACTTGGAGAATCAAAAGCAACTGAAATAGATGGTTGGAATATGCAACTAACTGATGAATTTGAAATGAATCCAATATTAAAAGATTGGATACGTAAAACTGGGTTAGATTGGGATAATTCATTACCAGAAAACGTAAAAATTGATGCTGTAAAACAATACCAAAATGGTGTGAATGCAGAAGATTACAAACCTTATAGTTATGAATCAAAATCAAATGAAACAAACTATTTTCATTCTTTAGATGCTTCAGCAGAAGATATTTTGAACAGATGGTTGGAAAATCAAAATGAAAGTGTTACTGGTGAAGAACTTCCTGACTACTTATGGGATGAAATTGAAAAAACAGATGGTGGATCTAGATTGGATTCAGATGATATTCAAAATTATATTGATGATTATTTTAATACTGATTATGAAGGAGAATCAAAAGCAAGTGAAGATGATTATGAAGAAAGAGCAGAATGGAATTGGTTGACCAATAAAGATCCAGCACCAGAAGTAGACTATGGACAAGTGGACTATGAAGATGACGGTGTTTCAGATATTTCAGTTCCAAACGCAGAGCCAAAAGGCGAAGATAAAAATGAATTTTTAGATGATGTTGATATTAAATTAGATGAGGTCAACTTTGTTTACCCAACTAAATCAAATGAATCAACAAAGTCATACATTAAAGAATCAGAGCCATTTGATGAAGAATATGAGGAATTTGAAGATTCTGATGATGAAATAATCGAGGAAACAATAACAGTAAGAAAATTAACTGGTTACAGTGACAATTCAATCGCACAAGAATTGCACATTAATTACGGTGTTTCCCATGAAGAAGCACTAGAGAAGGTTTACAGCGTAGAGGTTTCAACTAATGATAAAGTCGCACAGACATTTTTCGGCAAGATGTTCAAGGAATGTACCGAATCAGAAAAAGATGAACTTCGAATGTATTCTGGATCTGATTAAATGACAACAATAGATGAGTGTACTATTTGTGGTAGGACTGCATCTAATCACAGCAATCCAAACACGGATTATAGAGGTATAAATGGAGATGCACCACCAACAGATCATTATTATTTTGCTTTAGATGACGGTGTAGAATCAAAAGCAAGTGAAGATTATTGGGATTATCGTGATCAAGGTGATCCACCTGATGATTGGACAGGTTGGTATAAATGTAGAACTTGTGGAAAAAGTGGAATGAATGATATGCAACACGTAGACCATGCCAATAATAATCCAACTCATGAATTACAATGGACAAAATCAACAGAAGAATCAAAAGCAAGTGAATATTCAATTAAAGAAGAATTTGACTTGCAAGACCAAGACGGTAAATATGAAATGCTATCCAAAGCAGATTTGAGTGTAGCAGATGCAACTAATTATTCAACATATTCTCATAGTGAACTTCCAGAAGAAGTTAAAGATTCACTAAAAGGAGATGAAGATTCATACGGAGAATCATGGAGTAGAAAATCTTCCATAGACAAAATAGAAGCACTTGAAAGACTTGGAATTAAACAAGGCGATGCAATCAAACTGTCAGGTGTAGAATTTGAGGACTTTGGAGAAGATCTGCAAGGTGCATTGAAAGGAGATGTTGAAGATGCAAGAATGCATATGAAAGCAGATAAAGATATGTTAGATAAAGCAGATCCTTTAGAACCAAGTTATTCATTCCAATGGCAACAGGGTGGAGAAGTAGACAATCCGAATAGTGAGTTTGGACAAAATTATCCAGATTATAATAAAATTGGCGAAAGTCAAACTAGCATGACAAAATATGAATGCGAACATTGCAACTTAGGTTTTAAATCAAACGAATCTTTATCAAGACATCATAGATCAATACATAAAATAGCAAGTGAGGACATTGACGGCTATAGTGTAGATGCAGGTTTCACAGGTCAAAACTCTTTCACTGATATGTCATCAATTTCCAAAGAAGATGTAACACAAGAATGGTGGAACAATGTAGCAACACCAAGTTCAAAAGCAAGAATCTTAAACAATACTGGAACTCCAGTAGAAAACACATTTGGTTTGCCAAGTTATTATGAATTAACACAGGAAACAAAAGCATATCTTTTAGGCTTAGATGACTTTTCATTTGAATCAAAAGCAAATGAATCATCTTGGCACGAGGAAATTTGGGATAATATAAATGAGGAAGCAAGATCTAGAGTAGTACATTCAACAGATTTCAATTTAGGAAATAACAGATTATCACTTGCTTCTCATGATGAAATAATAAAATCAAGTTCAATCGAATTGCAAAGAGATAATTTTCCTAATTGGTATAAAATGACTGAAGTAATAGGACAATTATATGCTGGTTTTAATGAATCAAAAGCAAATGAAAACAAGACATACACTTGTGACAAATGTGGCAAAGTCGGGGATTCATTCACTGACATGGCACAGGAAGAATGTCCAGAAGATGTAAACGCAAACCACCAAATACCAATATTCGGGGATCAAGTTAAACCAAGAGGTATTGGAGAAGAACATTATTCAATGTATTTTGATCAAGCATACAGTGATATGAATGATGAAAATCCAATAACAGGTTACAAACAATGTGAATACTGTGATGCTCAATTTGGAGAATATGATAAACAAGGAATGATTGACCATGCAAATTCACACGATGCAGATTTAGATCCTGTCACTGGAGATTCAAGAGAATCAAAAGCAAGAGAAGGCAGTGAAGATGTTTATAATTATGAATATGTAGATGACAAAGTAGTTTGTAAAAACTGTGGAATGAAATTTGACAGTGCCATTGATGATGCAAGAGCAATGAAAGATCATTCAGAAATACACGAATCATTGTATGATAAAGAGGCATATGCACATGAAGATGACTTGGATACGTTAATGTGGGATAATGAAAACCCAGATGATAAAGGCAAACAATGGAAAGATAAAAAAGGCAAAAAACAAGAATCAAAAGCAAGTGAATATACTGATGAAGAACAAAAGATATTAGATCATAATATGGAAGCAGTTAGAATGGAAGGATTTGTAATGGATCCAAATGCATTTACAACACCACATACTTGGGTTCAAGGTTCAGCAGGAGCAAATGATATATACTGTGAAATTTGTGGAGTTTCAAAATCTTTTGAAAACCACCCAACAGAAGATGAAATGGATGTTTTAGACCCTTATAGAAGTTACAGAAAAAGTCCAGATAAACCACAAAAAACATGGGATTATAGAGAAACAGATGAATCAAAAGCAAATGAAGATATAACTTTTGCAGATCAACATCGTGGAATACAAAAAGATATGATTGAATTTATCAGACGTAAAGGTGGTTCAGCAAGTGAACTTGACATTGACAGAGAATTTGACTTGTTAAATAATTTTAACAATGAGTACAAACATCTTCAAGCATTGAAAAATGATGGAACACTTACCAGTGCTGGATGGCAACCAGATAACTCTGGAAATGACGGATACCCAGATGGTTCATACATATATAACTTAAATGAATCACTAGCAAATGAGGATGTTACATTTGGACAAGACAATGTTTGGAGTATGATGACAACTCAACAACGTGAAGATGTATTCAATAGAGTGGGTTTATCTGGAATTCATTTTAATGAGGATGATGAGAATAATTGGGCTAAATATAATTATGGAGATGTTGAATGGTATGAACTTACACCAAAAATGCAAGATCAATTAAACAAATGGGGTATAGGAGAATCATATTCAAGTGAATCTGATGTGTCATTTGGAACACTAAGTGATTATTTAGGAATTGATTATTCAGATGGAGGCGATTATTGTAAAATATGTGGAAAGGATCTTACATATGCTAAAGATAATGAATTACTGAATCATGTCAATTCACATGATGATAAGACTCTACTTGAAGGAGAATCAAAAGCAAGTGAAGCAGGTTTAGATGATCACTCATGTCCAGAATGTGGATTTATAAGTTCCGATAACTCAGACTATGTAGATCACTTAAACGCCCACGAGGATTAATCATGGATAGAACTTCTTGGAAACCAAAAATTTACAAGGCAACAGAAGCAGTAGATTATAAAGCCGAAGAAGAAGGAACTTCTGACGGTGCAAAGAAAGGTTGGCTAACTCGTCAGCGTGGTGGCTCAGCAGATAAAACAGATTATTCAGATAAAAAAGATGTTTACTTTAAAAATGATGATGGTACAGTAGAGAAAAAATCCATGTCACTTGATGAATTTGAAAAAGTGAAAGACGATTATAAAGCAAGTGGATGGAGTGAAGCAGGTAGTAGACCATCAGATTTACAAAAAGAATATGAAAAACAAAAAGAAGATAAAAAAGACTTTGATTGGGCAGGAACTGTAGGAAGTCAACAATCATGGGAAATTCAAAATTTAACAAATGATTTAATGGATTTTGCAAATGATCTTGAAATTAAATTTGGAGAAGGAAGTGATGAAGTTGTAGATGGTATTATTGAAAGATATGGTACAAATCAATTCCCACAAGAGGTAATCGATATTTTAGAGGATGAAAATTATCATAGTGTCAATCGTGTTATAGGTATTTCAGATGAAACACCAAATATGCCTGATGTAAATACTAAATCCAATTTTCTACCAGATTTTGCAGATAAAAAACGTTATGAAGAAATAGTTGATAATACAATGAATGCAATAGGTACAACTAAAATAAATGGATTTCCATTTTGGAAATATGTTGGAATACCAGATAAAATTTTAGAAGATGGAAAAGGTGGAATTGTTATGTATGGTATGAAAAGAAACCCAAACAGTATTCGTAGAGTTGATGTAAAATATGATGAGGGCAGAGATACATACACTGTATCATTCATGTCAAATAGAAACAAGCCAAAAGGAGAATACAATGATGTTTACTTTGATCAATTAGGTGGACTGATTGCAGGTAACAAAGGATTGGGTGTTGAGTCATATGCAAAAGAAAACATTGATACAGTTGATGATTATTTTGATTATGTAGATGAAGAACCAGATGAAAGAAAATGTGAGTTTTGTGGAGCAAAAATAACTTCATTGTTTAGTAAAAAATATATGATTGATCATGTAAATTCAGTACATGATGCAGGTTTAAACCCTACAGATGGACAAAAATTAAATAAAACTTTCCCATCTTGGGGAGAGTCATATGCAACTGAAGATGATTACAAATATGATTGGGATCAACTAACATCACTTGCACAAAAAGCATTGAGTGATATTGGTTATGACAAAGAATCATGGGATTCAGAACCAGAAGATATTAGAAAAGAAATGGAAAAAATTGCATATTCAGAAGAAAACTGGAAGGAAGTAGCAAATAAAATTTACAAAGAAGAATTAAACAAAGGCAAAAAGAGTGGTGGTGAAGGACTTATTCCTTATCAAGAACTTCTTAATCATACTAGAGTAGACAAGGAAGGAGATTTTGTTCTATGCAATTATTGCAATCAAACATATGACTTGGGTGAAATGGATGAATTGATAGACAATAATACTATAACTAAGCATTTACATGGTCATGGGATTAGGTCACCAGTTGTAACTGCTTATGATGGAGAAGCAATGTATGGATATGGAAGTGCAACAGGCAGAATGTCTCCAGTTGAAGCATGGAATCAAGGAGCAGATGTTTATGGCGACATGGGTTATGATCAAAGTCTAAGAAATCCAATATTCACTGACTTTAGAGGATTGAAATGGAATGAACTTCCAACAGACATACAGGAAGCATGGAAGTCAGAACTAGGTTACTACACACAAGGCGAAGGACTTGTAGATAATATTGAAAAACAACTAAACAGATTTGGTGTAAATCTTGACAGAGATCCAGAACAAATAGAAGAATCAAAAGCAAATGAATTTAATTATAATGTATTAATCAAAGGTAAACCAAGTAAAGAGAAATTACGTGATGAATTTGCTCCTTATGTAAACATTGAAGATGATGGGGAAAACACACGAGTTATATTTGATGGATTGGTTGATGGTGGTAAACAAGAATTAGAAAGTTTGGGATATGATGTTATTGGAGAATCAAAAACAAGTGAAGCCGATCCATGCTGGAAAGGATACAAGCAAATCGGAATGAAAGACAAAAACGGCAAACAAGTTCCAAACTGTGTTCCAGAATCAAATGAATCTGTATTGGAAAAAGTCCATGTCAATGGTTGGGAATTTTCAGTTATAGATGATGGATATGGTGGAGGTTGGGCAGATACAGCAAACACAGGAACATATGAAGTAGGTATATTTGCACCTGATGATGGAAACCCAAATGGTCAAAAAAGTGCAATCAAAGGTTGGTTGACACCAGAAGAAGTTGATGATTTAAAACGTACATTTGAAGTAGATCCTGTTATGGCTTATAGAAGAATAGGTGGAGATTGGGAAGAAGATTGGCAAAAAGGATTAGAATCAAAAGCAAATGAAGTAGAAGATGATTGGGTTGACAAATATTTTGAATTTACAGAATGGATTGAAGATGGCGAAATGTACGGTCATCTACAGATATGTAAATTATGTGGGATGGAATTTGAATATAGGTATATAGGTAAACAAAGAGAACATTTAATCAATAATCACGGTTTTACACTAAACGAACTTGAAGGAAATATTTCATCATATGAAGGTTTTAATCAAGGCTTGTACGGATATGTGGATGCAAAATGCAAGACTTGTGGAATAGAATTTGACAGCATACCAGATATGGATGACCATTATGCAATGAACTCAGACCATGTTAGTAACTTAAATGATTTAGACAGTGACATACCAAATAGTGATTGACCATGACAGAATTTGAAGTTGATGAGGAATACATCGAAGAAGTAAATACATCTTACGATCAAGACAAGGAAATAGGAAGTACGCCAAGTGCTTACTTTGCTCATTCACAACCAATGGATGCAAAAAATGACGGATTGGAAAAATTCGAAAGCAGAGACCAACAAAAATGGTATTATGCAACGGATCAAACTTACTTGGATGACGAACCACATGAGAATAGAAAAGTAGAAGGAGAAAAACTTAACAAAGACGGAACTGGTGTAAGAAAAGCAAAAAGAGGAGTAAACCCCAACAATACACCAGCAAAAGTATTAGAATTTGTATATGTATCAAAAAGCGAATGTGAAATTTGCAGACAGTATGATGGAATGATATTTGCAACGGATTCTCCAAACAGACCTATCATACCAAGACTGGAAAGTCAGGGAAAGAAAGGCACAAGACCATACACACATCCAAACTGCAAATGCAAGTGGGTTAGACCTTTCAGTAAAACAGGGCTTAAGAATTTTGGTCAAACAAGGGGTGGAGAAGCAGAAGCAAATGAACTTAAACAGAAAACCATAGACATGGCTAGAAAAACCATAGTTGATTTTGACAAGTTATCAAAAAGAGACCAATATGTTGCCATTGCACATATGTTCAAGGAAAGACTAAGTTCCCCTGAATCATTTGATCCAACTTCACTTCCGATTGCAAGTATGTTAAAAATGACCTACGATGCAATAGAACCAACTCTTGCATTACAATTGGCTAAAATGTCATCCAGAGATTCCAATGAAGTCAGGGATTTAATTGATGACATGGTGGGAGAATCACTGTCAAGTGAAAGAAAGCATAAAATTGTACTTGAACATAATTTGGACTTTACATTTGAAAATCTTTTGAATCTTACAGTAATTGCATTGAGTGAAACATTGAATGATGAGGAAGAAATTGGAATGGATGTAGAAATGGAATTTACAGATGACGAGGAAAAAGCAAAGGACACAGTTGAAGATCATATTGAGAAAGATCCAAAACATTATTCAAGATTGAAAAGCGTGTTTGAACATGACGTATGGGATGAGGAAAAAAACACATTGGTTGACCCATCATTGTTGGAAGATAAAAAAGAATCAGATGAAGGAGAATTTGGTTTCACAGATGATGAATGGAATGGTTTTCCTGAAGAAATTCAAGATCAATTGACAACAAAAGTTTTCAAGAAAGAAGGACTTGATGATGAAGAACCATATATGCCAGATGTATACGGTATAGATCCATATCCTCACAGACATGAGTTCATTGACAATGTTTGTGTAATTTGTAATTATGTGTTAAAATCTAGTGAATCAAAAGCAAAAAGATATAGAGTTGGAGATAATTATTATGATGATTTAAATGATGCAAAACGAATGTCGGATGTTACAGGTTATGCAGTGTTTGATAATCATAAACTTGGAATAATGGTTTATGATGGAGAATCAAAAGCAAGTGAATGGAATGATCAATCATGGTATAAAAAACCACCAGTTTGCCCTAACTGTAATAGTATCGATATAGAACCAATGACTCTTTCTTTTGATAATTCAGTATGGGGAAGTCCGTATAGCACTTGCAATGATTGTGGAGAGAAATTTATTGAAGGATTTGAATCAAAAGCAACCGAAAGTTTAGAAACTTGGTGGAATAAAAATGATAGAGAATTTGCATTAAACGAGATAGGTGCAGATATTTCATTAATTGATACAGAATGGTATAATTTACCAGATAAAGTTAGGGGAGATATTATGGATACATTTAGAAATGCTTATGGTATGGGTTCAACAAATGATTATAAAATTACAACATCATTAGAATCAAAAGCAACCGAAGGTGGCAGAGGAAGTGGTAGAAAAGGACATCAAAAATGGATGCTTGGAGCAGAAGCAGATCCAGAAGAATGTCCAAACTGTATGATTTTCACGGAAAAAAAGAACGGTAACTGTCAGATTTGTGGCAATTCTTATTAGATAGAGAAATGAAAACACTCTTATAATGGTAAACAAGAAGGTTGAGACTTCTAAAATTAAATTACGTTTGGGAGAAGCACTTTCTGAAGGCAAATGTTTTGTTTGTGGAAAGGGCAAGTCCAAAAAAGGATTCACGATACATCACTTGTGGTATCTTTTTGATGATGTAACTTATGACAAATATCCACATGATACGGCAGGACAGTTAAAATATTATCAGGATTTGGAACCAGTTGTAATGAAAGAGATGAATAGATTTTTGTATTTATGCAATACGGATCACGTAGCACTTGAACGACTTAACCGATATGGAGAGGAAAAACTTGCATCTCTAATCAATGCATTATTAATGACAAAGACAAACCAAAAAAACAAAAACCTAAAAAAATTACTTGGAAACATATTAAACCAGTAACTATATATTCATAAAATCATATTGACTTTAATGGCTATGTGCAAGATATGTAGTACGGTTAGAAGAAAAGCAATAGGAGATTCTTGGGATAAACAACTTTGTTATGATTGTTATATCATGACGGATCATTTTACTTGGAAATACAGATGGGATATTCATTCATACACAACCAACACTTTTATTAAACGAAAGTAGTGTTAGATTGGGTAAAATTTACAATGATTCGCCATTGTTGATTGTTTCACGCATTTGACAGTATGCACCCAGAACTGTCATTCTTATTAATGATAAAGTTAAAATTAATATGAACTTGTCAAAGCAGGATCAACCGTTAGGTGTTCGAAAGCCTTATCTAACTTTCGACCCTAACACTTAGTTTATATTTACGAAATGTATAACCTACGTAATGGATATTCCTGCAATTAACAGATGGGCAGATTTTTGGAGATATACAGTTGGTGTAAACGTAATACCAGCAGTCGGAGTATCAAAGAAACCATTGGTTTCATGGAAGGAAGATAAACGTGGAAATTGGCAGATAGAACCAATACCAAAAGAGATTCATGATGAATGGAAACAAAAAGGTATGTTCAGAACTGGAATGGCAGTTATATGTGGAAAAGTATTTCATAACGAGGATAAGAAAGATTTGTATCTTTGTGCAATAGATTGTGATAACAAAAAAGGCATTGAAGTTATGCATAGTAAGGGAATTGAATATCTTTCACAACAAACATTGACAGAACAGCATGATAATCCAAACAAGGCACATTTCTATTTCTATACACATAAACCAATGCCAAAAAAATCAAGTGATGCAGTAAACTTTGACATTGTTCAAAAAATGGAAAAGGATGAGGTTCCAGCAATCGAAATGAAAGGAGATGGAACTCATGGAATAATGTATTGTACTCCTAGTCCACACAAGGATGGAAGCAATTACAGAATACTTGGTGTAAAAGAACCAGTTATACTTGATGAAATTGGAGAAGTTGTAAACAAGATATGTGATGAATACAGTTTGGGAAAGGGTAAGGGAAATCTAGTTCCAATGAAAGTTTTAACCGAAGATGATACAAGAGTCTTGGCAGGATCAAACAGACATGAGGCAATAATGAGATATGCAGAAAGCATACTTCGAAAATATCCAGACATGGAAAAGAATGTATTTTTGGAAGTCATAAAGGCAAAAAACAACCTTATGTGCAGTCCACCACTATTGGAATCAGAATTAAATGAACAGATAAAATGTGCAAGTGAGTTCATATCAAAACAGATTCAAGATGAGGAGAATCTAAGACGAGAAACCAAATTGACATATGGAACTACGGAATTTTGGAATGTCATATCAGATTACATAAAGAAACACAAGCCAGAAGGATCTTACGTTAAATGCTGTGATTGTAAAGAGGAAATAGGACAAATTGATCCATTCAACAATAATCACAAAGGTCATAAGGTTATAATATTTAAATAGCATATAAAGTGATAAATCCTATGGCACAAACGAACCAAAGTGGAAAATTAGGTAGACTTAAGAACGGTGTCTATGAAAATTATGCAGAAAATTTGGCAGTTGCAACTACAGGAGCATTTGTAAATGCATTAGATGTTGATTGTAGAGCAGTATCAAAAGCCAATATTGTAATACATAATGATGCAAGTGGGGATTTGGACTTTAGAATTTTAGCAAATATTAAACCAATTGCTAGTATTGTTGCACCAATAGCAACAGATTCTACAAACAGAGGAAATGGTTGGATTATTTTATCAGCAGGAAGTGTTGCATCATCAGCAGTTCCAACTCAATACAAAGTAGATGAAACTTATACAAAAGTAATTGTTCAGGTTAAACATACCACAGCAACAACAAACACAGATATTTATTATCGTGGTACTAGAAGTCAATAAATTTTATTCTTTCTTATAAATTCAATTTCATTTTCTAATTCTTGTTCACGAGCTTCAAGATTCTTTTCCCATAATTCCAATTGTAATTGCTTTTCTTTCAAAATTGCACAGTTTGGACAATACTTTGTTCCAAGTAATTCATGGCTCATAATCTATTTTTCATAAAGATATTTAAAAACATTAAAAATTAGTGATACTTTTAAGTAAGTATCTCGTAGTAATATATTGGCTAATAGAGGAACAAAAAATGCTAAACCTAGTGAGGAAACTCCAATAGTAGGGGAATCATTCAAGGAAGCAGAACAAGAAAGACTTGAAGAATCAGGTGTAACTCATATTTCAGCAAACAGAGGAACTTCAAAAATTCCAGTAGAAGATACGGTTACTGAAAAACGAAAGGAATATGACGGTAAAAAATCCACCAATAGAGGAACTTCAAGCGAATAATATTTTTATATCAATTATAATGAATTAGTTTGTGGTAACACAACCTTATGAGAGTCAGAGGTCAACGAAAGTTGATATTCATGTGGGTCGGTGTTGGTATGTTTACCCTTTATCATATAATACCAACGTCATGTCAGGTTGAAACTTTATACAAAATTACTTCAACCTGACACATTTACTTTAACCACTTTGGTGGATTACGTTTTTTGTATGATATGATTGATTTTTTTGAAATATTGTAATAGTTGCGATATGACTTTACAACGTCATTTTTGATCTTGCATTCATCTGGCATTGCACGAGCAAAACGAGTACGTGGTATATTGGGCAAGTCAGGAATTGGTAAATTCTTGACAGCATCAAATGACTTGTGATTGACATCCTTGTCATAACGATATTTGTATTCGTCATTGAGATGTGTGATAAGTGAAATAAGCCAGTTGTAATTTTCTACAGAGTCACGCAACCAACGATTGCATGGATGATTGACATGGGTAGACTTGTAAGGAATGTCATAATCATAACCACCTACAATATGATGTGTAGTACAAATCATCTGTGCAGTTTCTAGAATCATTTTGACAACGTGTTTGTCGCAATGTGACATAGCACAGATTTTTGGATCGTCATCAAGTACGAATATGTTCATACATAATCTAGGGTAATGGGATATTTATAGTTTAAGAAAATAAAATAAAAATAAAAATGAAGTTTATCCACCAGCTAATATTGGTTGGAATCTAACTTCTTGTGTTGGGTTGACTCTTAGTCTGAGTACCTCAGATACTTTTGCTGGATGACTGTTGCCACCAATAACACCGTTACGGTCTACTGGTTTGTTGTCTACCATTACAAGAGCAGTTCTACTCAATCTAGCAAAGTCTGGAAGAAAGTTTTTACCTTTTTTCTCACCTTTTGAGATGAGGTATTCGGAAAATGCATTGCCAATACTTACTTCGGCAATAACTTCTTCTTGTTCTTTTTGAACTTGTTGTAGTTGTTCCATGATAAGATAAGGTCACTACTTCAATATAAGTGTATGTTATCTAGGGTATTGAAAGTAACATATATTAACTAGTATACCCTACATAATACATGATTCACATAAACGGTCAAGGACTACAAAGAAAATACAGTAACGGTGCTTCAAGCACTTTGAAAACCAATGCTGAAAAAAGTCAAGCACAAAAAGACAGAGATGCATTGAAAAAAGCAAGTCTTGCAAAACGTAAAGCACGAGAAGCAAGAGCAGAAAAAAGAGAGATGCGTTTAAACAATGCAAATCCTGAAGTTGCAATAAAAATACTTGAAGAAAATCCAGAAAAAGACATCAATGTAGCACAAATCCAAAAAGAAGCAATGAGTAAAACCAACGCATTGGCAAGAGAATTTGGACTAAGTGAACCAAATAATCCTGAAGCATTAGCACATGATAGACTTCATTGTATGATGTGTGACCGTACTTTAGATTCTCCACATACAAATCAATTTGGTGGGGATTCAATATTTGACGAAGAAGATGTAAGACTTATGTGTTGTTGGTGTTTCGGTAAAATGTCTGACAGTGACATTAAACATGAAATCGAACCAAAAGAAGCAACAGCAGAAATTAGATTAAAAGTCTACAATCCAATCGAATCTACTAAAGCAGAAATTGAGTCAATGATTGAATCTAAAATGATTCAAATGAAATCAAAACTCAAAAAATGGCAACAAGATGTAGCATTAGTAGGAAATATCAAACATGATTACTTACAAGAAGGCGATCAAATAGAAAATTCAGTTCTCTATAATGCTAAAACAAGATACAATGCTTGTACTTGGTAATAAGTAACGTAGCTAACGTTAATACAACGTCAATATAACGTAGCTAACGTTATTAATCATAAATATGTATAAATATTATTAAATTTTAGATATACCATGTTTAAGAAAGAATTACCATCTTTATCTTTGATAAATGCCGAAGCACAGTATGAGTTTTGGAAAAGAGATCTAGGTTTTGCAGAACAGTATTTGAAATATGTATATACTTTTGAAGGCAGAAATTTACCAAATTATGATAAAATTTTGAGTATAGCAGAAAAGGATGTTGAGGTTTCAAAGAAAGGATTGGCAAAATCCATAAAGACTTTGGAAAAAGCAAAAAAATTATAAAGTACGTTTGAGGTATAATTAGAATGGGAAGATTTACACATGGTGGAAAATCAAAGGGTGGAACAGATTCTGAAGAATTTAACGAAGCTATGGAAAAAGAAGCAGGTGCAGTTGAATGTTTTGTTTGTCATGTAAAACAAGGTCAAGGCAAAAAAGGCGATAACATTAGTGTTTGTATTGAATGCATAGAGTATGTATGTGATGAACATGAGTATAGGCATCCAAATTGTTCGAATGGTCGATAACAATACACTTATTAATACCATATACCCTAGATAATACATGAACAAACAAAGAGTTTACATTACCAGTGGAGTCAGTGGAAGTGGAAAAAGCACTTACATTAAAAATCATAATCTTGATTCAGTTTCAAGTGATGAAATTGTTGAGGATTATGCAAAAGAAAACGGCTTTAACTATACAGAAGCATTTGATGAAATTCAATCAAAAAAATTATTTGGTTCAATCAACAGCATCTTCTTTGATAACATTGTCCACAACATTAAAAGTGGAAAAGACTTTGTAATTGACAGAACTTCACTTAATTCATTCACTAGAAAATCACTTGTTGAATTAATCAGAACCAACGGAGATGTTGAAATCGTTGTAGTTTACTTTGATATTCCAAGAGAAACTATCATTAAAAGACTCAAAGATAGAGAAGCAAAAACTGGCAAAGGAATTCCAGATTTTGTTATCGAGAAACAATTTGAAAGTTTTACAAGACCAACATTTGAAGAAGGTTATGACAGATTAGAAGTAATCGAATCATAACACTTATTATACATATTATCTAAGGTATTATTATGAATACAGAATTTCCACGAGTAACTACGAGAGGACATTTTGACTTGAGAACTGGCAAAGATCTTGGAAAGTCAAACAGTTATTATCTCTATCCAAGTAAGAAATTTACAAGCATTACAAAATCCAAAGAAATTGTAATATTCATTCATGGTATGAGAAACAGTCGATGGGGAGCTCAGAATGGTGGAAAAATACTTAGAAGAACTTTAAGAAAAATTGGCTATAAGAAACACCCTGTAATATCATTCAGTTATGATGCAGATGTAAGGGAAGCACATAAGCCAGAATGTTATGATAAAGTCCTTAGAGTTGCAAACAAAATTGCAAAACATAATGGAAAATTACTCGGTAGATTTATCGATGACTTGTACGAAAAAAATCCAGAAATCAAGGTTCATTTAGTAGGACATTCATTAGGTTGCAATGTTGTAGAGCATACAAAAACCAATGTTCACTCAATTCATCTTTTAGGAAGTCCAGTAGAATCTAAAACTGTAAGGGAAATTGGCAAATATGCAAAAAATGTAATAAACTACTATAATCCTAAAGATGATGTGATCAAGGAAGGTGTAGACAAAGGCGATTTAAAAAAACCTAGTTGCTTAAACAAAGTTGACATTAAAAATGTAAAGTCCAAAAGATGCAATGCAGTACATCATGGGTTCAGTGCTTATGCTGAAAAAATGAGGAAATTTCCATGAAACATTTGAAAGACAATAAAATGTCATATCCACAACACTGGTGGAGAGCAATGTCAATGAGTATTGCATTGTTTATTCATGCATGGTTTCCAAATGTTCTAGAAACATATGCTTCTGACAAAATGGATATGGACTAACAAGGTTATATAGTAGTCTATTTAAATAAACCTAAATGCCTATAAAATTTTTAATCGGTGATAATGTAAAAGACCCACAGGAATTGGATATTCCAAGAGGATTAGAACATCCAACAACTGGGGATGTTGTGTTAATCAAAAAGGGTAAGAAAACCAAAACTTATGTTGTGGATTCTATTACACATAAAATAGATTATGATATAGCAATAACTAGTGGAACTACACATATTAGACTCAAAGAGTTGAAAGATTAAATGCCACTTACAGGAAAATTGTTAGAAGTATCAAAAATACAATGTCCTATTTGCAAAAAAGATTATGGTAAACATTCAAAGAAACAGAATCTAAAATGTCTTTACACCTCCAATTGGAATCTATATGATCTAATCAAACATTACAATGAATTGGAAGCAAAGAACAAGGAATTGTCAAAACAACTAGGGTTAGATGATGAAATTGTAGAGGAAATTGTAGAGGAAAAAGATGCAAAAAAAGACTAAGCCAAAGGTTACGAAAAAAAAGAAAGCAGTTAAAAGAAAAATAAAACGAAAAACATCAAAATATAGTGCAAAAATAGGTTGTTGGAACTGTGATGAAGTTTATATGATCAAAGTAGTCAAGGGAGTAAACATACCAGAATATTTACAAACTGTAGATCCACAATGTAGAAAATGTGAATGTAGGACTTTAAGAATATTTGCAGAATATAAAATGGAAAAAGAAATATTAAGAGAACTAATTCTCCATGCAAGATTGGAACAAACACACGAGCATGACGGCAGTACAACGGATCATATTCATTATGGATAAGGAAACTTGTGACAGATGTGGACATGAGATGGATAAGATTACAACCTGTCATCTAATATGTCCAAACTGTGGAGCAAATTATGATTGTTCAGACAAAGGAAGTGTATGGTAATTGTTAAAACATCTGATTCCATGCAAAATACACCCAGAAGGAAGAATAGCAATCAATCTAAATCGTGAATTATATTGCACACTTTGTCAAAATATGGTTAGTGATTATGAAGTATTTAGGACAGATTCTGACAGGGAAGTTTAAGGGAAAAAGTTATTAACTATTCATAATTAAACTTTATAATGAAACGTGTGGAATCTCATAGCGTTTGTTGGTTTTGCAGTGAACCATGCAGGGAATTTTGGTATTGGCATCCAAAATGTAAAGATGAATGGATGGAAAAAAACAGATGAATGCATGGACAAAGTTTTGGAACTGGTATGAAAACAAAATACTTGGAAGTATAATATTAATTGCAATAATACAATTTATTCAAATTCCACATATGATATGGAATGCAGATATGATGCTAGAGATGGGTACAATATCAAGAGTACATCCAGTAATCGACTGGTTTTTGTATGGTGTTGACTTGATTGAAATTATTTCAATAATCAATGTTGGAATGATTATGTTTAGTTTGTTAAAAAAAAGAAATAGAAAGAGTTAAATTTTAGTAGTCTATTTAAACGTATTGGATTATTGTAAAGTATGCACAAGGGGTTTTTTGACCGAAAGTGAAGTCTATAAAACCGAAGAAGGTGGTCTAATAAAATTGATATGGTGTTCCAATGCATTATGTGATTACAACGAAAGAAAACAGGTTTTCAAAAACTATAAATAACGAACTACCTTAGATAATACATGATACAATGTGATATATGCAGTAAGATTTATTCCAACAAGGAATACAAATCTTGTCCTACTTGTAAGTTCAATGATTGTGGAAAAGAAAACACACAAGGTTTGATTCAAAAGGACTTGCTATTGGAATTTCCTGAAAATGACAAAAGTGATGGAGTTGATGACTATGACGAATAATTGTCAAAACGTGGAATGCAGTAATATTGGCAGGGAAGTTCGCGTAAAAATGGTTATGGATTGGGGAGAAGAAAGAGAAGAAACAATATACTTGTGCCAAATCTGTATCAACTTACAGAATGCAATTAATGGAGGTTTGAAGAATTGAGTGGATATTTGCCATGTGGAGTAACTGATGCAATGTGTGACGGATATGATCCACCATGTGGAAGATGTGGACACTTGTATTCAGACCATTATGAGACTGATGAAGAAATGGATAACCGACAATTCGACTATAAGAAAAACAACATAGAGGAACTTTTAAACGAGACTGGAAGCCATGAATCTGGACAAATACAATACAATGCAGATGGAAGTATATCTCATGCTTGTGATTGTACTAGGGGAAAAACACAAGAAGAAAAGTTGAGAAACCAGTGTGATTGTGAAGGATTTAGTGATGAACCATATGAGCCAGATTGGGATAGTATGAATGAGGATCTTGATTGAACAACAAATACAAGGATAAGGTAAGAGAATATCTTGCAAGTTACAAAATCCAACTAAAGTTTGCACCAAAGTACAAAGACAAAGATTATAATATGAATCCAATGTATTTCAGATTAATGGGGAAAATAGAACTGTTAGAGAAACTATTGGAAGATTTTGAGGTAAAGAAATGAAGTGGAAGAAAAAGAGCATAACGGCAAATATTCCAAATGACATACCAATGCCAGTGCTTAGGGTAAAAACCACTAGAAGCTGGGAATCATTCGCAATAGGATTGATAGTTGGAATGACATTCGCATTCATAACATTCAGTATGGGGTATTATGCAGATGTCCGATAAGTTTACACTTGAAGAATTTGTGGGAAAAAAGAAGAAAAGACCACAGGGAGTACAAGAAGAATTCAATGCAACGTGGGTAAATGTAGAATGAATTGCAGATGCAAAGGATCATGTAAAATGGATCAATTCAAGGAAAAATACGACATAAGAATAGGAAATCCACAGTCATACAGACTAGGGTACAAAAGATGCAGTGAATGCGAATATTACATACTAAACAAAATTAAATGTCCATGTTGTGGGGATTATCTAAGAAGTAAACCACGTAACAATAAAGCAAGACAATTATATAATCAGTCGGTGAGAAAGTAATATGGGATTATACACAGACCAAAGTTACATACTAAAACAAGTATGCTACAATTGCCATCACGGAAGCCATCAAAAGTGCAAAGGTAGCAGATATTTCAGAAAACATGAGGGTGGAAAAGGAAAGACAGTATGTGAGTGTCAAGTATGTAAAACGTTAAATATGCATAAGGAGAGAGGAATATAATGAAGTTCGTAGGACTATGTGGAAAATGTCAAAGTAGTGGAGTAGAAACAACACTAATAGACGGAATACCTGTATGTGATAACTGTAGAAACAATCCTATAAGTACCATGCCATAGCAATTAAACTATCCCAATAAACTGTCCATTTTTAATGCTTTTATACTATTAAACTTGAAATAACGTGACAATGTGTATCAAATCATGCCTATTTAATGACAAACAATGTGTGAGTTGTTTTCAATAATGGTCAAGTGTTTGCAATGTGACGACAAGGGAAAGTTCATGAACGAATTTGGAATCATGGAAAGATGCATAATTTGTGAAAAACATTTTGACTTGCACAGGAGCAACTGATGGGGAGAAAAGCACTTTACTTCAAACAAGTAGAGCATTTACTTAGCGTGGGTTATGAAGCAAAAGATATTGTCAAGATAACAAATATTCCAAAGGGAACGGTATACAGAATAGTTGACAAACTAAGAGAGGAGGCAAAAATAAACTTTGATCAACTAATGACAAAAGATTACCTATACAAGTATCAAATGAACCTTGACAATTATTCCAAGACAATTGTTCAATGCAATGAGGAAATAAAAACAATCAATGCAAAATATGACCAACTGGAAAGAATAGTAATGGAAAGTTTGGAAGTATGCCCACCTGACAAATATCTTGCAAGATCAACATATCTAGCCAATCTTATCAATATTCGAAATAACAGAACCATAGAGATACAGAAACTGATCGCCCAAAGAGACAAATCAAGTGAGATGAAGGCAAAGATATTTAATTCCGGCCCAGTCGTGTATAGGATTAATCAAGTTGTGGAGAACAAAGTCCTACAACCAGAAATGTTAAGCGAACAAACTATGCCAGAGCAAACTATGCCTGAACTTGTAAATAATACAACTGTAGAGGAAAAAGTTGAAAATATTGAGGAAAATGACGTTATAAGTGAAGAAGATTTACAAGTTCTAAAAGAAATGCAAGAAGATATTTAAAATCTTTAAATCTAAGATTGTGGAATGATTAGTTATGACTGATCTTATAAATAATGACAGAGTAGAGATAGGGTTCAATGAATTAGACATAGCAATGGAAAAAATAGTCAATGAACATAAGCTTAACTTTTACGAAGTTTTATCAATATTGGCAATGATGGATACAAAGGTAAAACAAAACAACATTAGTCAATACTTGTTGGAAACCGTAACAAAATTTCAGGAACTATTGAACAAGGAAGATCAAGATGGAAGATAGTGAAAAACAGCAAATCAAAAAACATTTTGATGACATATACCAAATACATCTAACTAAACTAGGTCATGTTGAAATCTTTTGTGGAGAAGATAATTTACCAAGTGATCCTGATTACAAGTTATTTGCAATATATCTAATAGACGGAACGGTGATAAGATTTTGACGAAAAGATACCATAAGTGTAAAAAATGCAAGGAAATAGAGGATGAAGAAAAATATGACCACATCTACAACGTTTTGTAAGAACTGTTCTAAGGCAATAGAGGACTGGTATCACTGTAACTGCAACTGTAAAAACAAAGACTGTAAGTGTTATTGCATTGAAAATAAATAAAAATTAAAGATCATAAAGTACGAAAAAAACTCGTAGTCTACGAAAAATAAAACAAGTAACAGTATTGCGAATGTATCATATGGATAGTAAAAAGAATGTTTTGACAATAAAAAACAAAGTGGATAAATTACAATCACTTGTTAATAGTATGAACCGTACAAAATATTTTTGGACAGTACAAATGAAAATGGATAAGTTCCCAACACTTACTAGTATGAAACAATCAGGAGGCGATAATTTATGTTAAAAGATACATAATTCAATACACTTATTAAGGGTATATACCTTAGAGTATACATGAAATCAAAACAACAGGCTTACTCAGAATACCTAGAAATGGGTGCAGATAAAGCCGATATAGTAGAGAATGTTTTTGGTGCATATGATACAAAAAGATTTGCTGAGCATTATGCAGAAATGGATCAAGCAATTCTAAAGGCACTAAAAGGCGAAAAAACTATGATTCAAGGAGACCCAGAAATCATTCATAGCAGATTTATGAGTGGTTTGAATATTTACATGGGTGGGTATCGTAGTGTTATAGATGAGATACAAGCAACCAATAATGGAAAGACATATGGAAAAATATTCCCATTTGGGGAAAACCATTTAGTAGTCTTGGCAAAAAGATCAAGCAAGAAACATGGCGTGTCAAAAGGCATGATGATGTTCAGATTTGTAGACAGTTCTGAAGGAACAATGGTTATCAAGGAAAACCGTGCATTCAAAGAATTTGAATCAGATTCAGTGTATGACACAATGCAGTCAATGGGAATTGATATGATGAGAATGATGGGCGATTCTTTTCTAGTTGAACACAGCAACTAGAATTTTTTCTTTTTATTCAATACATTTATTAATCTCTTGTATTATCTATAATACATCTCTATTGTCAAAGGGTAGAGGTTGTTAGAACTGAGAGAGTGCCTCGAAACATTTCTCTCATTTCTTTTTTTAATTTAATTTATCATGCCATAAGTTTTTACAAAATAAACTTTCTTTATCATTTTCTAAACAATGTTTATTATTTTCTAAATAATGTTTATTAAAAGTTATAAGGAACGGATCAAACAATAGGTTTATTAAGTGTATTATCTAAGGTATAGTATGAAACGAACAGACATGGAAGAAATTGAAATTGCTTGTGAATGTGAAAGATGTGATGGTTCGGGAAGAACTTGTGACATATGTGATTGGAATTCTCGAAATGGAATAGTAGAACCTTGTAGAGGCAGGAATCACGAAAGAGATACAGTTTGTCACTGTTTTAGTGGAGAATCAACAAAATCTATATGGATTCCAAAAGCAATTATTGATGAGTGGAAAAACAAACAAGATGAGATAGAATAACAAAAATAGTTAAATATTGTTAATTTCTACATTGTTATATGGATATGGGCAGGATTGACGAAGGTGGAGGTTATGACTTGTCAGAACTTCAACAAGCTAGAGAATCACTTGACGGAAATCCAACACCAGAAAAAGGATTTGAGGAAGTAGATCCAATACAAGTAATCGTAAGCGATAATCCTGTAGCAAGAACGGAAGAACTAGAAGCAAGAGTAGTAATGGTTGATTATGACGAATTTGATGAAATAGTGAGCATAGAAGTATTATGACCAAAAGACTAACTTGTGACAATTGTGGAGAAGATAACCATTTTGGAAACCTGAATTGCAAGAACTGTAAGGAAGAACTTTAACTTTATATTACCAATAACAATGTAATTTTTTATGAATAAAATAATACCAGTAATACTAGCATTAGTAATAGTATCAGGTATGAATTATGCATTTGCAGAATATGATTATGATGAACACCCAATAGAGGAATATGATCTAAGTGGACACCCAATTTATCAAGAGTGGGAATACAATCCTGATGCAAACTTTAGTTCAGAAAGATTTAGCAATCCTAAAGCTTCCAATGAATATCATTTGAAGGCATTAAGTCCATTCATTGATCCTGATTATGATCCTACTCATGTTTACTTGGAGAAAAGAATATCCACGTTTGATTATTGTGAATTGGAAAGTTTTGCAAAATATCCAAAATGCAGATAGATTCACAATATTTATATAACGTAGATTACATTACAGGTTAAGGATTGAATAACCTAGTTAGGGGTTCTAGAGCCACTTAACAAAACCAATTCCGATGAGAAGTCGTTGTGGCGACATGACGAAGGGATAAAACCCTATTTTCTCGTTGAATAGATAACTTTTTAACAAAGTCTTTTGTAATAATCATACCAACACTTGAGCTGACTCTCAAAAGGTACATTTATTAAGTATATACTGTAGAGTATATTATGAAACCAACTTGTATAGAATGTGGAGAATCATGTGATACAGAAAAAAAAGTTGTAGAACATATTCACAGAAAACATGGGCATCACTCATGTCAAAATACATGGATGATGAAAAACAATATGAATTGCCATAGTAGGAAAATAATGCCATTGGATCCAACATTGGAATTTACACCATGCATCAATGAACAAAAGAACAATACAACACCACATTGGGTATGGCGAAGGGATAATGATACTCATTGTTTAAAATGTTTTCATGATGATACAATTGGTTCTGGTTGTGACTGTCATCATTGTAGGGCAATGGGAATAAGCGATTTTAATAGAATGATGAGATAGATATATATAGTGTATACTCTATAGTATATACATGAAACAAAGTGAAATGATTATGCAAGTAATCGAAAACCACCAAAAAAAAGAAGCAAAAATAATGCGTTCAATGATCGAGATTGACGAGGAAATTGCTTCTTCAGGTTCATCAGAATTTTTGATGAGTGTAAGAGAACACAACAGAAAAAGAATGATGGTTCACAGAAACTTTATCAAAGAACTAGCACCAATAGTCGGTAAAGAAGTGAAATTCATTCATAATGAACCAACAATACTCGTATAGGAAACCCCAGATTACCCTGAACTTCCAAAGCGATTTTTTATCAGCATAACTTTATATTACAAAATCAGAATCATTAACTAGTCGTCAGGGATTACCCTCAACTAGTGAGGATTGATTCAACATGGGTAGCCCTCTTAGACTATAAAATATTAATAAATAATTTACACAAACAGTATCTGTGAAAACATTTCTAGTTCCATTAATGATGCTAATAGTATCTGGCAATGGGGAAATAACTATAGAAGAACAAAGTTTGCAGATAGAGTATGAAATAACATCAGGTAGTGTAAATAGTTTTACAAGTGACACAAATACAACTTCGTTAATAATAAATATCACGGCAACAGAAGATGGATCATTGAAAGCAATACTGCCAAGAAAAATAATTGACAGCACGTATGAAGAACAAGACGATATTTTCTACTTGTTGATTGATGGGGAGGAATGCAAGTTTACAGAAACCATAGAGGACAACCAAAGGACTTTGACAATTCCATATACAAAAGAATCAAGACAGATAGAAGTAATTGGAACTGAAACAATTAACGAACTTGTCACGATAGACGAGGATTTGGCACTGGCAACAATAATATCTACGTAACAGTTATAAGACGTTATTATTGCTTAGAATCACAATGACGAAACAACACATAATGGCGATAGTTGCACTAATTACAATTGGTATGACTGGAGCCGTATATGCAGAAACAGCAACAGTTGAAGTACCATTTGATTCACATGGATCAAGTTGTTCATTTGACGAACTTGCAGTAGAGTTTCATTGTGTTTGGCAAGGAATGATCCCAGAGCCTACATTCGAAAGTATGCAAGAGATTAGAGACTTAATCTCAGCAGACCGTTATCAACAAGAGATTGATAGACTCAATGCAGAAGCCTTAGCCGAAATAGAAGCAGAGAAAGCAAAACTTACACCTAACGAGAAAACAATCCAAAAGATTGAAGAAAAGTTAGCTATGGGTATTGCAACTGCAACAGATAGTGTATACATGAATTTGTTGAAAGAACTCAACACTTGTAAACAAGGAATGGATAGACAAACAGCACCATTCCAAGAAGCAAGAGAGTTTGAGATTTCAGATTTCAACTTGTGGTCAGTCAATAATATAAAATATGACGGAGAACTTGGAGAAATTGTAATGGCAATAGAGGAATGTAGAGCTCAACACAAACTACTCAAAATAGTCGGTGAAGGATACAGCAATATGCCTACAGGTGAAGATGACTATCAATTTAGTCTACTTGTAGAGTATGAAGGTATTCAAGCAGTAGAGTTTGACAAGTATACAAGTACAAGTAAAGCAGTAGATATGTCAGCAATCTGTGATAATAATGCTTTCCCTGATACACACAAGGCACAACATGGTTGTGAAATATTGTATGACGGAAAAACATTAGAACAAATCCAAGCAGAAAATGATGCTAGATTTGGAGCAGATGGCAAGATACATTATCAAAGTGAGTTACTTGGAAAGTATCATGAATACTTGAACAACAACTTTAGATATGCAACTTCTGAACACAAAGCACTTGAAGAAGCAATAGCAGAACCAATCGCACAAGAAATGATTGAGGAAAATGCTTTTGTTCAAAATGCTATGAGAAACGAATAGGGATAACCCCTTTTTCTTTTATTTTTTATTTTAGATAGGTTTTTATAATCTTTATTTTTTATTCTTGTAATGAAAGTATTACTAACGATGCTGACTGCAATTATTATTGTGGGAGGCATTGGTGGAATAAGTGCTGAAACTCCTAGAATGGAATACACTTTGGAATTTCAAGAAGCCCAAAGTAGATTACAACTAGAGAAGGAAAGCATTTCTGTTGCAACAGACAAACCTGATTATCAGGGAGTACAAACAATTGAAGTAAGTGGACACAGCACGATAACTCCAATAATTTTAATGGTCACATCACCTAACGGCAACTTGATCACAGTAGCACAAGTCGAAACAGACTTGGAAGGAAATTATTCAACAGGAATTATTACTGGTGGAGCATTATACAGCAATGCTGGTTCATACAAAATAACTTCAACAAGTCAGGGATTTGAAACATCTACAACATTTGGATATGGTACTTTGGAATATATTGAAGAACCACAACCACAAGCATCACTTGCAGATATTACATATGAAATATCTGGTGGAGAAGTAGATTCAATATCCAATGATCCAGAAGCATTATCAATCACATTGGACTTGATTAATGCAGATGGTGGAGAAATAGTCCTAACACTTCCAAGAGATGTCATTGACTCATCTATTGATGGGGTTGATGAAGTATTCTTTGTATTGGTAGACGGTTATGAAACCGAATACACCGAAGTTGCAACAGATCTAGACCGAACACTAACTATACCATTTGTGGCAGAAGCAAGTAGCATAGAAATAATTGGAACCTATGTAATTCCAGAGTTTGGTACAATCGCAATGATGATACTAGCAGTTGCAATTATCTCAATGGTAGTTGTCACTAAAAAGGCTAGATTAGTTGCAATCTAATTTTTTTACATAACGATTAAATAGGATATGCAGATTAACAATAAAATGGAAAAGCCTGTAAGTGCATTCAAGATCAATGATCACTTTTTTGATCTGGTTCCAAGACCGTCAAAACAAGAGATGCAGATACTTACGGAATCAATAATGAAGAACGGTCAAAGAGAACCAATAACTGTAAGCAAGAACTATTTCATACTTGACGGACATACGCGTTTTGAAGTATGTCAGAATCTTGGGTTAAAGGTAAAGTATAGGGTAATGAGTTTTGACTCATACGAGGATGAGGAAGCGTATGTTATTGAAGCAAACATGGAAAGACGTAACGTAAACAACTTTCAAAAACTTGAAATATATCAGAATTATTATGAGAAGATAAAAAAGAAAGTACAGTCACAGAAAACCAGAGATAAGAATGGCAGAATAGTATCAATGAAAAAAAACACAAGTGGAACAAGAAGCGTTGAGATTCTTGCAGACAAATTAAAGATGAGTGTCAACCAAGTTCAGTGTGGACTTTGGCTCATAAACAATGCAAGTCCACAGGTTAAGATAAGATTGAGAAGTGGCAGAAGTACAATAAACCACACATTTGACATACTCAAAAGATCAACATATAACAATTCAGTACACAAAAGTTTAACATTCAACTCACTTTATGATCATTTCAAATATGACGATGATGTTACACAATACCTTGATGACTTGAAATTGAGGTTCAGAATGGAAAAATCAGAAAATACCCTAGATTAGATACATTCATATAGAACATATACTCTAGATAATATATGTCTAAAAGCAACACACAAGTCAAAATACCAGTAATGTTGGTAAGTCCAAACAAGGAAATTGGCAGAATACAATTCCCATGTTTCGCACAAACCAAGATGGATGGAATGAGAGGAGTTATAGTAAAACGTGACGGCAGAGTCGTGGTTTTCAGCAGAAATGGAAACACAATGACAAAGTTGGACAAGCACTTTGAAGCAGCTTTATCAAGTATTGACAATGTTGTGTTAGACGGAGAATTAACCGTAGTTGACAGTGAAGGCAAATTATTAGACCGAAAAACTGGCAATGGTATCTTAAACAAGACCGTAGTTGAAACTGTAAGTGATGAGGAAGTATCAAGAGTAGTTTTCACAGCATGGGATTTAATTGATGTTTGTGACTTTGACAAAGGTATCGATAGACGAACTGGAGTAGAAAGATTAGCACGATTAAGAGCAATTCCAAAATTATTTGATGTAGAATCAGGAACACAGTTATTTAGAATTGTAGAAACATTCGAGGTTGCAAACTTGGAAGAAGCACAGCAATTATTCAAAGAGCAATTAGCAAAAGGCGAAGAAGGTATTATCTTAAAGAACAATGACCATGTATGGGAAAACAAAAGATCCAAACAATGTGTCAAGATGAAAGAAGTAATCGAGATGGACTTAAAGATAACTGGATTTGCAGAGGGTACTGGAAAGGCAAGTGGAATGACTGGAGCAATTCAAGTCGAGAACAAAGACGGTTCAATCAAGACCAGTGTTGGAACTGGATTAGACGATGCAACAAGAAAAGATATTTGGGCTAGACAAGAAGAATTAATCGGTACAATTGTTACAGTAAAATGTAACGGTGTAATCTCAAGAAAAGGTGCTGACAGCAAGTCATTATTCTTACCAGTATTTGTCGAGTTAAGATTAGACAAAAC
>JAAHTH010000247.1_pt1 | contig 52537 bp, 18 predicted proteins | sample 6116091 | NCBI WGS metagenome assembly JAAHTH01 (sample SAMN13939990, study PRJNA603662) | sponge metagenome | isolation source: marine sponge | host: Mycale hentscheli | place: New Zealand | collected 2006 | reverse complement strand
GGAGGTACAAGTGCTTTTATTGGTAACATTAGAGCAAGAGGAACTGAAATATCTACAGGTGGTTTTGCTGATGGGCCAGTTCATTATGCTAAGATTTATGATACAGTAGTAGATGTATGCAAGCAATCTGAGGCAAGACGTGGTGCTTGTGCAGTATACCTACCAGTTGAACATCCAGACATCTCAGAGTTCTTAGACATAGGAACAGAAGGTAACCCTATACAAAACTTACAGTATGGAGTTACAGTTACAGATCAGTGGATGAATGAAATGAAAGAAGGAGATAAAGGTAAGCGTAAGATATGGGCAAAAATTATTCAGAACAGAAGTGAGTTTGGCTTTCCTTATATTATGTTTAAAGACAACTCTAATAATAACTCTCCTTACAAAGAACTTGGAATGGAGATCACAGCATCAAATTTATGTTCAGAGATTCAGCTTCCCACTGATAGTTATAACTCTTTTGTATGTTGCCTTGGTTCTATCAACCTGTTGCATTGGGATCAGATAAAAGAGACTGACGCAATTGAAACATATGTATATTTCTTAAATGCAGTAATGGATGAATTCATTATTAAGTCTGAGACTATGCCGGGTATGAAGAGAGCGTTTAACTTTGCTGAGAAGCATAGAGCAATTGGACTTGGTGTTTTAGGATACCACTCTTTATTTCAGTCTAAGCTTCTTGAGTTTGACTCATTGCAAGCTAAAGGATTAAACAGTGAGATATTTAGAACACTTAAAGACAGAAGTGAGATTGCTTCTAGAGAGTTGCATAATGACTATGGATACACATCCCTTAGAGAAGGATATGCTAACACTACTCTTATGGCCATTGCTCCTACTAAGTCTAGTTCTTTTATTCATGGTGCTGTATCTATGGGTATAGAGCCTATCAAGTCTAACTATTTTATTAAGGACCTTGCTAAGTCTAAGACTATTTACAAGAACCCATTTTTAGAAGAAGAGCTTGAGAAGCATGGTCTAAATACAGATAAGACTTGGAAATCTATCTTAAAGAAAGATGGTAGTGTTCAACACTTAGACTTTCCTACTAAAGAAGTATTTAAATCATTTGTAGAGATATCTCCAAAAGAGATTGTATTGCAGGCAGCACAAAGACAAAAGTATATTGATCAATCACAGTCATTAAACTTAATGATAGATCCATCTGTCTCAGCTAAAGATATAAACAAACTATATATGTATGCTTGGGAAGAAGGTGTAAAGACTTTGTACTATCAGTTTAGTAAGAGTAGTGCACAAGACTTTGCAAGAAACATTTTAGAATGTAGTAGTTGTGAAGGTTAGGTTTTTATTACTGTTGATTTGCCTAGGTTGCAAATCTCAGCATAAAGTAGATAAAAATGTACTAGACTGGTATGTTGATGAAGGTGAGATTATTATCTATACTAAACAAGACTCAATACAAGATGCATATGATAGAGCTAGATATATTGACTCATTAAAAAAGGACTCTATTTTCTAGGTCCTTTGTGATTATCAATTCTATCTAGAATTTTATTAAGTTCTTCTGTTTTTAATAGGCCTGCCATTGAAGCATTTTTTAAAGCACTTATAAGTTGTAGTATCATAAAAGGTACTACAACTACCTCGGATAGCCATCCTGTTCCTGTAAAGCCTTTCTCTACCATTAGCACTACAGTAAGGATAGCTATCCAAACAAAGGTGTTTCTAGTAATTCTTAATGCTTTATAGGTTTTAAAGCCTTCTCTTTTACAGCCTGCCCATACTCCAAAAATGCCGTCTAACCATAATACTGAACAAACAGCTAAGTATTGTTCCATGTTTGCCATTGATAAATCAAAAAAATACGTACACAGGTACGTACAGAATGCTGTTATACTCACTATAGATAATTTAGTTGTCATTGATTAGTCTTATTATGCTTTAATCCTAAAGGTTTATACTATAATATAAACAATATATGTGGCATCTTCTAGATTTAAACCTGTTAATTTGTCTTATTTAATATAGAAGTCATTATTTTTTTCAAAAGAAAAGTATTTTTGTATTGAATAAAGTAGAGGTAAAACATCATACCAGTTCTTTGCTAATTTTAATTCTCCTTTTCTTGGCTTATTTTGATAAACAATAGAGCTATCCTGTAAGAACTCTTCATCAGATAAAAATAACCACTTAATAGGAGTCTGTACAGTTAACTCCATAGCTTCACCAAGCTCTCCTAAAGTTCTTGTAGATGCAATAGGTGTCTTGGCCATTTGATATAGTTGTTGAAATCCACCAAGTCCTGGTACTGGAACAAACATCACCATCTCTTTTCTAGATCTAACTGCAGTATAAGCTATAAAGTTTTTAAGTTTTCTTTCTAATCCTTCATCATCGTCATCTGCTCCTTTTAATATTGATGTTAAAATAAATAAGTTCATTATTAAAAACGCTTCACCTAAGGTTCTGTATACATTTTTAAGTAGCATGTTTCCTTTATTTGCATCATAAAATTCCTCACCATCTAAGTTTTCTGAGTAACCATATGCTTCCTTAAAGCTTGCACCTAGGTTTGCTCCGTATGATCCCATACCTTGACCTTGCATTACTTTACCACCATACTTACTTACACCACCTAAATATTTTATAAACTTATACATAGACTTGTATCTACCTTCAATCCATCCTAAATTTTGGTCATAGTATTGTTGTTGGAATCTTGCTCTAAATGCAGGCATAACCCATTTATGAAACTGTGCTATAAGTATACCTAAGAAGTTATTCTGTATTACCATTCTATCTTCTCTTGCATAGTTACCGTGAATTTGCTTGTTAACTTCACGTATTCTGTTTCTTAATCTTGCTCTGTAAGTATCATTATAAGGTTGTGTAAATCCAGTTCTTTTATCTATAACTGTATCAAAGCCTTCTTTTAAAGTTGCTGTTTGAGTTTCAGCATCCCAATCCCATGCTTCACGTATACTCAACGTCTCATTACCATCTGTTAAAAAAGTACTATATAGTATAGCATGACCTACTGTACTTTGTGCATAGTATTCAGCACCTTGGTTAAATGAATAACCAAAGCTTGTGAATCTTTCCCATAAAGTTCCGGTGTCTTCTCTACCACTAAATGTTTCTCTAATATCTGCATCATTATCCATCATATAATAATGATCTGATAACCATTCATATAATGATAGTGGTTTCTTTATATCATAATTACCTTTCTTTAGTTTAACTTTATTTAAAGTTGCAACTCTACCCGTAAAGTCTGCAAAGTCTCCTATACTATCAGGAGTTCTTTGGATTATCCCCTGTACTGCTGTATATGCAAAGTCTTGTTGTGCTCTCTTATATCCTTGTCCTGTAAAGTATAAACCACCCATTGCTTCAATTGCATTATTCAACTGACCAATAGTAAGGTTATTAAAGTTACCAAACACATTAAAAGCTACATATGCTAATGAAGATGCATTTACCAGTAGGTTTGTAGTTTTTTCTATAGCACCTTGAGTAATCTGATCATTATCATAAAACGTCATCTTCATATAATGATGGGCTCTTCTAGCAGCGTTACTTTGTAAACCATCATAGTTTTTCTTACCAACTTCTTTTGTTATAGAGCCTTTTGCTTTATCATATAGTTTACCAACATAGGTTGTTGCACCAGGTGCTTGATACTGTCTCATCTCTATAACCTTAACTATAGCCTGAAGTGAATCTTCTATTTCACTCATTGCCTCAAAGTTCTCAGCCATTGTACTAAACTTGATCATGCTTTTGACCATGTCTTTTTCAAGCTGACCTGTTGTAGGTTTGTTTCTCAATGATGCAAACTGTGCCTCTAGCTGTGCTCTTTTCTTTTCAAATACGTTTAAAGTAATCTTACCTTCTTTTCTTTCTTGTCTAAGCACTTCCATTTCATTCTGCACCTGCTCCAAAGCACCATCAACACTTGCTGAACCAGTATAATAAACAGGTAAAGTATCTATCAGGTTTCCATCATTATCTACTTGAACAATTCTTTGTGTTGACGTTGTTGTAAAAAACTGTCTAACACTTCTTACCATTCTTGGGAAAAGCTTTGTAAATATTGGTGGTCTTTCTGTAAGATCTCTAACTAAGTTGTTTCTTATAATTGGCACTTTACCTAGCATCTTATTCCTCACTGATTTAGGTAACGCATTAAGCATAGACTCATAATCACTTATAAATATATCATAAAAGTTTTTTCTAGCTTGACCTAACGCATCAGTAGGATTCATTATAGCCTCATACTTTTTACTAAGTAGAGAAACTTCTTGCCCTTTACTATCTATATAAGAATCTTTTACTTCTACATAATCAGGCCTAACAGAAGGATATGATTGATTTTCTATTATAACCCCTGTAGGATCTTTTTGAGCATCCTTATACATTTTTGTATATGGTTGTTCTTGATAATATTTTCTTCTAAATGATTCATATGCCTGTTTAGAAACACCTGATTTTTTTACCCAGTTGCCTCCTTCACCATTAGACCAAGGTTGAAAGTATTCAAACTTTGCTCTTATCTTAATAAAATCATCTGTATACTTATGATACTTACCAGAACGGAGTTGTCCATCCTCATAAACTTCTGCATTCATAAACTCTCCAAATGCTTTTCTTTTAAGATAGAGTTGTTTGTTCCAGTCTAGATCTTTTTGTTTAGCATTAACTAAAGAATATACAGGTCTATATTTAATTGGCTTACCATTAATATCATATAACTCATCTCTTAAAGCAGTCTTTTGTGAATAGTATTGCTGCCCTATTCTTTGTGTATACAAACCTGTAAAGTTCCCCTCCTCATCAAACTCCAACATAAAGTCATACAGCTTTTGTAAATCTGTTTCTGTATCTAAGGAAAGTATTGCTGCACCTCCTTCTCTAAGCCTCTTTTCTCTAAGTTTAACTTTATCTAAAAACTCAATTCTTTTAATTTTAAATAGTTTATCCATAGAAGATAAAAGAAAATCAGCTGATGTAGCTAGATCTTTTGAATACAGTTCTGCTCCATCAATATCTGGAACCATCTTAAGTATATCTTCTATATCATCAACAGTAAATGTCTTTCCACTATGTGACTGTAGTATGTTGTTTTTATCTTGGCTCATTCCATCTTGAGACAATTGTAAAGTTAAATCATAAACATAATTAAGAATAGCTTGATTTACTATACCTTCCCCTTCTCCATTTCCTTTTATTGTTGGTGCACCTAATAGCTTTACAAGTTCAATATTAATCTGACCTATCAAAGATCTTTGTGTTGCATTAATATCAGTGTTGTTGTCTATTAGATAAAGACCATCAAATGTGGTTAAGAACTTATTAAAGTTCATTACATATCTAATATAATTTGGATCTTCAGCAACATTCTTTGGATCAATAACATAAGCAGAAAACTTTTTCATTTCAGTTAATGAGTCCCTTAGTATTTTAGTATATGCAACAGACTGAGCCACAGGACCTTCTGCCTTAGCAACATTAATATATGCTAACGTGTTAGCAATTGTTTCTTTATGATCTGCCTTAGACCTATCACTAAATATATTTGCTTCAGTCATTTCCCTAACTCTAGCTTCATCAACCAAAGCTTCATAATAATTATCTAGTGCTACACTAATAGTGCTTTCTGCAGGATATAATGATGGATCTACTTGCTCAGCTAGAGTTTCTATTTCAGAATCCTTTCTATCTACATCATAAAGTCCTTCTTCTAAATCTTTAGATAATTTCTTTACTTCATCATCTGATACAGTATATGCAGAATATGGTATTACAGAATCTACGTGATTATCATTTTGAAATTGAGGATGAGATATATGACCATGAAATTGTAATGCTTTACCTTTATAGCTTAATATTAAACTTTGTACAGCATTATCTCCATAAACAATATCATATCCTTGATTTTGTGCCATTCTTCTAATTAAGCCTACCTCCACCTGATCTTGAACTGATAATGTTAATTTATCATCCTTTAATAAGTTTCCTTCTTCTAAATCAATTTTATCTTGATAGTATGAGCTTTTCTCCAGGTCTTGTTTTAATACACCTTTAATCCAAGACTTTGGATTTTTTGTCATAACATTAGCCTCATTGATTTGTATCTTTAATATTTTAAAATGACCAACTCTATTTAATATAACCACATCAGCAATACCTGCTGTGTCAGTTAATTGATCATAGAATACTACATTTGTCAGCATTCTATCAGTTGTGTTCATTGTAGTTTGTAATTCTTGTACTAAATTATTAAATGCGTTTTGAGCAAACTCAGGTGTTAAACCAATAAGTTTATCTTGAATACTTTCAAATGATTCATCAATTGCAATTGCATCCAACATTAAACTTATATCTTGTTTAACTTCAATTGTCTTTTGAGATTCTTTCTTTCTACCAACAACATCTGAGACTGACTTAACTTCTTTTCTATTTGTTAGGTTATAAAATTTACCGTCTTTTTTATTTAAAATAACTAGTGGATCACTATTTTGTATAGCCACTTCAGGTCCTGCACTAACAGATAATGAATCAGCTTCTTGTTTTGAAGCATTTACTTTATGTGTTAGTCTATCAATAATACGCTTTTGTAATTCATTTGATTTTCCCTTTACTCCATCTACCACCTTTTGTTTTCTAGGAGATAAATTATATTTTACTTTACCGTTAGTTTGTGATGTATCTATATTAAATACTATACCTGTTGTATTTAATAATTTAGCAATATCAGATAAGCTAGCTCGTTCAGATATATTATCTATATTGATAGTTCTACCGGTAATTACTTCATTTAAGTTTTTAATTATTTTTGATAACCACTCTAATAATTCACGGATCTTATCCATAAAACTTTGTGGTGGAGTTTCCTCATACTCATTATTATAATGTCTAGATAATGCTTGAGTAATTAATTCCATCTCTCTATCTACCGCACTAACATTTCTTTTGCTGTTATAAGCATCATCTATTTGTTGTTTCATAACAGGAAATGTTTTACCTGCTTCTGATAATAAACCCTCAAATAATTTTATATTACTTACTCTTACAGCTTCTACAAATGGGTGAAGCACCTCTTCTATTGCTATCTCATCGGTAACCCTACCTTTTATAAGAATAACATTATTCTCTACATAAAATGAATTAATTTGATCAAAAGGAACTTTTGACTTTCTCCACTGTGGTATTTTTTCATAAAGTGCTTTTGCTTCACTTACTGATTTCATAGAGACATTTAGTCCAGGAATCAGCTTCATTAAATGCATAACTACATGTCTTGTTCTAGGCTTGTCCCAAGCTCTTGATGACTCAAGCATATCTATTGGGCTAAACATACTGCTGTCTATACTTACAGCATATGTCTTTGGTGTTTTAGAAATAAGCACTGACTCAGCCGGAATATTATTTATATCTAAATATTTTTCTAACCTTCTTCTATTTGCTTCAACTAATTCATTACTTGGTTGTAAAGTATCTCTGTCAGTATTATTTATAAAATACTTACCTTGAAAGCTATGTATAATACTAAGTCTTCTTAGGTTGTTTAGTAATGACTGGCCAAAATCTAATTGCTTTAAGTTATAAAGTGTTTGTTTATTAGTAATAAATTCTATTGCTTCTGCAACAGTAGGTATTGTATCAGTTTTTGTAAATGCTTGATACTGATCAATTATATTTCCTGTAGCCGCATCCGTACCATACTCTTGTTTTAAAGACTGGTATTCTGCTGTATTTTTATTATGACATCTACTCATTGCTTTCTATTAAATTCCTAATATACACTTCTTTACATAATCCTCAAAAGCCTGTTCTGATTCAAACTCAATAATTGGACTATTATAAAAGTCCACCATAGCTTCAAGAGAATCTAAATTATTATTTTCTAATATCTCTCTTTGAGCAACTATATCTCCTCCAACACCAGGCACTGTAAAGATACTATTATAAAATGAAGTAATTGTAGGATATTGATCACTAATCTCTTGATCAAAGTTTAAAACCGTTTGTTGTTCACTTTCATTTAAAATTGGCATATCTGCCTGTGCATCTAGAATACCTGTTGCTTCATCTACAACATTTAGTTCAGCTCTAGTTTGATTATTAATTTCAGATAATACTGCACTGCTAACATTCATTCCTTGGGCTAGCGTATTAAATAAGTCTGCACCTATTTGTTTAGCATTTTCTTTTCTTTCATTTTTACTTAACTTCTTATTGTCTTCTGCAATTTGATCTACAGTTCTACCATCTCTTTCTCCCACTGGATTTCTTTTTGCATATTCTAGTGCAAATTTATTTGCTGATTCCTCAGCAGTTTGATTTGCTAAAGAACCTTCTTTAGTTTTTAACCATGCTGAAACTAAATTGCTTATGTTAGATTCAATAGGCTTTGCAACTTTATTGTTTTGTTTTTGCAAGCCTAATAAATTATCTAATGCATTTGTATCAGCAATGTTAATTGCATTTTTTGTATCTTCTGCAGTAAAGGTAATCTCATTATCAGTTGCTTCAATTGTTGCATTTTCATTTGCTAATGCTTGATTTTGTGGTGAATTTACAGGAGGTGCCATTTGCTCTACTGTCATTGCACCAAATGATTCTGCACCGTAAGCACTTTTCATTTCACCTTTATTCCTGATGTTATCCCTATTCTCTAAAGTAGTAGGTCTTTTTCCAAACATAAACCCAATACCATTTTGATAATAAGAACCTTCCAGTTGACTTAGTTTATAATTTGCTTTTTTCTTATCTATATTATCTAGTACATATAGCTGGCTAAAACCGGTTATTGCATCTGCAAAATTTATATATCTAGGTAATGCATCTGGGTTATCATCTTTATCTATAGTATAAACTACATTACCTTCTTTTGATGTGTAACGTGAATTTATATCTAAAGGATCACCAACCGTAATTGTTTTAACTTTTGAGTTAGTTGATGCAGATTTAAAATAACCATTCTCAAAATAATCAACTAAGTCATTACGCTCAGCACCAAATGTTTCTAACCAACCTTTATTAGTTAGAAAAACATCATTAACATTGTTAATTTGTTGTAAATATTCATCCATCACAAATGGAGAAATAGCATCTAACAAACTTCCCTTAGCTGCCTGTAAACCATCTTTAACCATTATATAGTTAACTATAGTCATAGCATCTTTTCTTAAAAGTGGGTTGCCATAAAGTTTAGTAAATGATGTTTGCAAATCAACTTTTTGTTCTTTATCTAATCCTCTCCATGTGTTAGCTTGTAATAAATTCATACCTGTAATGTTTGTTTCTGCAAACATGGGTACCATAGTAACAAAGCTTTCTAAAAAGAAGTTCCCTTTATCTGCTTGACTCAATCTATTAACTGCATCAAATATTGAATTCTCAAATTCATTAGGGTATAGTAATTGGTTTGTAAGTGTTGCACCATCTTTTACTTCAGACTCCTTAGTCTTTTGTCTATAAGCTTGTATAGTAAAGAAAGAAAGCATATCTCTTTTTACTTTCTGTTGATCTAATACAGTAAACGTTTTTTTGTTAGTGCTTAAATTTCTAGAAATCTTTTTATATATTTCATTAAATGCTGGAGTACCTGAAATAAATGTAGCAGGAATTAAATTAAAAGCAATTTGATTAAATACATCTATATTTGATTTAACCCAACTACTTTCTAGTATTGGGCTAATATCCATCATTGGTTCTTTCGTACCTGGTAATACACCTATGTCTCTAAAGTCATCAACTCTTTTTTGTATATCACTAAAGTTAGATCCAATACCACGGCCAGACATAGAAGTTATAGAAGCCATTTTACCAGTAAAACTTGATATAGAATTTAAATTGTTTATAACAAGCAATATAGATTTTTGTTCTTGTTTAGTAAGTTCTTCTCCTCTTACAGCTTTTTCTATTGTTTCTAATCCAACCAGTGCAACAGCTTTAACTTTCTTTAAACCTAGAAGTTGTTGTTTTACTAATGATGTAAAGCTTGCATCAAACTTATCTACTTTATTATTAGCTTCAGCAAATAAGTCCCTAACTAATTTACCATTCAGTAATAAAACAGCATCAGTTAAAGGTACACCTAAGGAAACTGCATTTACTGCAAGACCAACTGCTGATGGATGCATTCCTAATTTAGCAACATAGTTTTCTTTTGAGTTATCTGTAAGCATTGTTATTATAGAAGATATCTCATCTTGAATTCTTTTGCCATAAGTATTTAGCTTTGTACCAAAACTATCATATGTTTGCCCTCTTAAATTAAATGCTAAGCCTCCTACATTAATTTCATACTCACCTAATAAACTTAAGTATAGGTTTGGTGATACAGCTTTACCAATAGCAGCTCCTTTGTTTACTTCAAAAGATACTATCTTACCTGTAATACTATCAACATCAATATTTTCATTATCTAATCTAGCAACATAATCTGGTGCAACATACTTTAATTCTTCATAAGCTTCCTGTATAGCAGTCAAAGAAGCTGGTGTAACTGATATCTCTTTTACAGCCTCATTACCCATTAACGCATACTTATAATCTAAAACATCATTGTTTAAAGGTGCTTGATATGGCTCATCATTTTTCTTTACATAATCGTTATACTGTGATCTTGTAATTGGAAGGCCTAACCTTGAGGCAGCCTTTATTGCTCTATCTGAAAAATCAGAATCTATAAGCTCTGCATCAGTAAATGAATCTTCTAACTTACTTCCTTGATCAGTAAAAGAAGCAGCAGCCTGTGAATATATTGTATCCTTATTTACAGCTTGATTTATATATCTTACATAATCTGTATATTCTCTACCTGGCGTCTTACCATAAGCATAAAAAGTATTATCATTCTTATCATAATAAGATTCTTTTATTTGTACATATGCTGTATCTATATCAAAATCTGCTCCTGATATCTGAACAAGTTCAGAGGCAAACATTGCAGAAGACCCATAGTATGCAGGCATAAAATCTACAAGCTTTACATTCATAGAAGAATGATTATCTTGTGAAGGTATACGTACAGCAAACATTTTACCTATAGAATCTGGTATAGCAACATTAGGTTTTCTTTGTAATTGATTATATATATCAGCACTATGTGCAGCAAAAACTCCTTCACTATAATATTGTCCAGTGCGTTTTCCATTCTGATCATACTCAGCTAGTTGATACCTTAATCTATCTCTTACTAAAATTCCTTTTCCATTAGATGGAAACTTAAAGTCAGCACCTAAGTTATTTACTTCAAGATTTAAAACAGTTTCACCTTCTGGTACACCACCTCTTATAACTTCATTTCTACCTAACCTGCCGTTATCCTCCATACTAAAGACACGTCTAAGTACAGTAAAACCTTTGTCTGATACTAAAGCTAAACCGTGGCCAGGTATTTTCTCTTGGAATACACCTTGACTAAAGTAACTCATAAATAATTGTTCAGCTTTAGCAATACTAATAGGATTGTTTATATTGTATTTTACTTCACCAGTTGTTGGATCAACAGTAAAAAACTCCATAAGATTTGTGCTAGCCTTAGATGCTTTTAATGAGTTTATTGCATACTTTAAAAAGACTTGTAGATTAGGCGTAATAGTATCTTTTTGCTTTCCTAATGAAAACTCAGACATCAAACCTTCAAAAGTATATATAAGATTTCTTTTGTCTTTAAACTTTAGTACAATTCTTTTACTTAACGTTTCATTATACAACCTTCTTACATCACCAATATCTTTAACATTAGGCATTCCTTTTATTTGTACAGGAGTGCTATCTATCTGTTCAGATGTAGCCAAAGCCTTTATCTGAGATTGCTCAGTTATTATATCTTTATTGGTTTTTGTTTTTACTTGCTCTCTAAAATACCTTGCATCTAATTGTATTGATGGTTCTATTATATCATTTCCAAATGATTGCACATTAGTCTTTAACATTTTAAAAGCACTCTTTGGCCCGGCAAAAGTAATATCACCTAAGTTTCTTTCCATTGCTTCCATGTTTAATCTTAACCTATTCAGATCAGGATTATTTTTTGTAAGATCTTCCGTTAAAGCAATAGCAGAAAACTTTATATAAGTCTTACCATCAAAGTAAACATACTTCTTAGAGTTTAACATTTGATTAGTTTTAGCTAAACCTTGAGGTCCATATAAATCTTCTGCAGTAAGGGGTGTGCCATCCTCAATTTTGTCCAATGCTAGTGCTCCAGCTTTTGTTAAATTTCCTAGTGATGATTGTGCATGTCTATGAAACTTAACTGTTGTAAATACTTGTGCATCTGCATTATCTATTGATTCACCATTAAACTCAGAAAATATTGTTGGCTCATTTAAAATTATAGCATTTATATTTTCAGTACTTTCAAATACACCAAATTCAGGATTAGATACAGGAGAATATATACTGTCTCCAGCAGCATTCTGTCCTTTAGCTCTTTTAATTTGCTTTATAGAATCTTCAAGTATTACAGCTTGATCACCCAATAATAATTCATTTAATGACTTAGTATTTAAATAATCATTTAAAAATATTTGTTTTAAGTTATGAGTTTTATTATCTGTTAAGTTAAGCTTTCTAGATGCTGCTCTTGCTTTTTGTTGTGCTACAGCTCCTTCAACTCCATCTAATAAACCTTTCTCTAAAAGTCTAGATATTTTACTATCTACTTCTAAAGTGTTGACCATCTCCATAAAAGAGTCAAACTTTTTATCAAGCTGGGTTTCTATTATTGTGTTTATACTCTGACTACCTAAAGCTTCTTTAACTGCCTTATCAAAAGAAGGTGGGTTTTCTTGTGTAGCAGATATCTCTAGTGAATCTTTTAGCTCTTGAGAGATTAAATCTTTTGCATTAAACATAAGATTCATTCTCATCAAACCATCCTGATCTGGAACATTGTAACCTTCTATTGCTTTTGGGATCTGTATTACATCACCTGTCTTAGTAGTAATTTCTTGAAAAGGTAAATTTCCTTCTTCACTATTTTCTCTGACAATTCTATTATACTCATTCTCTATAAAATCAGATACATGACCTAAGTAGTCAGGAGATATTCTTAAACCTTCATCCACTGCTTTTACAACAGGTAATAATACTTGATCATTTGTATTAGAAGATTCCATTATCCTAATTAAGATTGGTGCTACTGCAGCAGAATCCATTTTAGTTTTTAAAGTGTTACTCCTAGAGTTGTAATCAAACAAGTAATTGTTTATAATAGATGTAGTAAGTTGCTTAGGTGTAAAACTACCATACTCTGTTGTACCTATAATACCATCTTGATATGAATCTAGATTAGCACTTCTATCTAATGTCTTAACTTCTTTTAAACCAGACAACCTTAAAATTTGTAGCTGGTTAGCTTCTGACATGTTTAAGAATTCTTCACTATTTAATAGATAATTATTTTCTAAAAACTTATCTGATTCTAATCTGTTTATCTCAGCCTCTTTATTTAGATTATAAACTTTTTCTAAATGAAATGTAGGCTTCTGATGTGCATTGACTAAATCACCATTTACATTTCTAAATACTGACAAACCAACTGTCTCATCAAGCAATGCATTATTAACAGCTAATTTTTTTAATCTTGCAATTGCCCCATCATTTTCTGAATTAAATAAATCTCCATTCTCTTTAATAATATCTTGTAGCCAAAACATATCAGCTGCTAGAATAGGCTTTACTTCATTATTGAATTGAAGTATAGATTCTTGATTGCTAGTTTTTGTTTGATTTGAGGCAGACAATATACTATACTTAACATACAACGGACTTAACCTAATTCCCACACCTTCAAATAAATCTTGTGCTAATTTTTTAGATATGTTATCTAAAGCAACATCCTCATACCCTTCTGGTTGAATTAACTCATCATAAATAGCATTGACTGATCTTGTAGCAGCTTTTTTCTTTTCTTTATTTATTTTCCAATCTAAAGACTTAGTTGTATAAGCTTGACCCCATAGTTCATTTTGAGTATGTGTGTCATCTCTCTCAGCCGCTGAAAAAGATATTACTTCATTGGTATTGTCTTGTTGTAAGAACATCCAATTTACTTTATAGTTAGTAAATCCTTTTGTAATTTGATTAAACAACAAAGGATTTTTGATTTCCTGAGGCAGTTGTATATCAGATATCTCAGATACATCATGATAATTTATTCCTATATCATTAAATATGCTTTCTACTGCCGCTTTAGTATTAGGGTTATTACCACTAAATGTATACATGCGTTGTAATATCTTTAGAGGATCTGTCTCATTCTTAACAGATTTGATTATACCATTGTAAGTTTTAAAAGAGTTTATTGGTATAACTAATTTTTCACCACTTTCTAATTGCTCATTACCAAATGCATCTGTATATGGCATTGTTATAGTAGAAAGGTATTGTCTTATATATGTTGGTAAAGATGCCAGCCCTCCACTCATATATGCTTCTTTACCAAACTGAGTTACATTTCTTAATCCTTCATTGTTTTCATACTCATCAATATTGTTATCAATGATTTGTTGTTGTACATCTATAAGTTGTAAAACTTCAAATACAGATTTGTATACTGGGCTATCTTCAATCTTTTCTGATGCATTAAATGTAAGTGCATCATGTATTCTTTCAAGTTGCTCAATGGCCGCTATATTAGAAGCTTCTTGAGAAGAATTATACTTACTATTAATTGGGTTTGTTACGTTATATAACCAAGCAAAATCTTCTAGTACATCTTCAAATATATCTGCATTACTTATTTCTGGATCTATGTTTTCAGTTTTTCTACTAACATAACTAGCAGCCATACTACTAATTAAATTATTAGCAATGTTACTATCTAAATATAAATAACCTTTACTACCATTAACTTGCAAACCTTCGTATGGTAATATAGCATTAGCTATAATTACTTGTGGGCTTGGGTCTAATGTAAAATCATTAGCAACTACTGATGCTTGAGCATACTTAGCAGAATCAATATTCTCAAACAATGTTTGCAGTTTATTTTTATTGTATGTACTAAATAATGATTTAAACCATTCTATTATTCTTGTAAAGAATGATTTAACTTCTGCATCTATTTTTGTTTCTTTAGGATTAGTTTTAAATATTTCAAACTGATCCGCCATGTACTCTTCATAGTATCTGTTTTCTAATTCTATATCAGACATGTTAGCATAAGTGTCTGCAGAGTTTCTGAACTTTTTTAGTTCAGTTGAAATTGATTTGCCTTCTGACCTAAGTGATTCTCTTTTTTGTTTTTTAGCAAAAGACAATAAACTTTTTTGTTCTTGTGGTGTAAGTAGCATCCTATATACACCATGAAAAGCTTCATGATATCTAAAAGGATTAGATGCTCCAGTATATAATGTACCACTTGCTCTTAACCCTCCACTTACAGAAGATAGATCTAAAGCAAATGCTCCAACTCTAACTCCACCAGCTTTCATGTTATTACCTAGTAATTCAATATCACCTATATTAATAAATGAAGGCAAGTTTGTTTTAGCCCACTCAGTAAATATATTGATATCTTCTACATCTCTTTTTGATAACTTAGGAGATAAAATTTTATTAGCTGGACCAATAAGGTCCTCTCTTTGCTTTAATAAATCTTGATATATTTTATCTTTTCTTAATGCTCTTACCTTTTTCTTTTCACCTACTTGTTCAGATATCTCTGATTCTCTTTCAGCTATCTGATTATTTATTGCATCTATAGGAGTTTGTGCAATCAGAGTAAGGTCAATATCATTTTTTTGATCTTCAGTAACTGTAGCTTGTAATAAATCTTCAATCTCTTGACTCTTAGCTTGACGTATTGCTCTCTCTCTTTGTGAAAGTTGTTGACCTGTTTTAATTTTATCAGCAATAGATTGTATTACTTTAATTTCTACTACACCATTATTAGTAAATTCTAAAAATGCTTCACTAGATATAGTATCATCTTCAGACTTGTCAAATGCTTTTTCAACATTTTCTTGACTTATCTTATCACCAAGATTAGTAATTGCTCTAGCTCTTGCTCTAGCAGGATCCTCTCTTCTTTCTTCAGTATCTTCTACTCTTTTTAATTTATCTGGCTCAAGTTCTGTTCTAGGTCTAGCTAAGAATATACCTTTATCTTTTGTAGCTTGGATAGCACTAGCACTTGCCTCAACATTAATAAACTGACCTGTTCTAATTTCTGGACCTAGCTTGGTAACTAAGTCTTTCATTAACATATCTATAGAAGCATCTAATGGTATTGACTTTCTAAAGTTGTTGATACTTAAAGTCTCTACACCAACCTCTTTTCCTTTTGGATCACTAATAATCATTTCAGAAAATCTTTCCAAATGCTTTATTGTAGTTCCTGCCTTTTGTTGATCAGCTGCATTATAATAGACTTTGCCTTTTTTACCTGTATATTTATTAAATAGATCTGCTCTTAATGCCCCATCAGGTGCAACATCTATAGTTACATTTACTCCTTTTGGCCCACTAATAAAGAACTCACCATAATCCTCAATAAACTTTAATTTAAACTCATCATTAAAACCTTTGTCTTTAATAACTTTCTTACCATTCTTAGTAGTCATGTTATCTTTATTAGCAACGCTTGCTTGCTGCAATAAATCATTAAACATTTCAATTACAGTATCTTCTTCTACTCTAATTGCTTTTGCAGTTGCTAATGTCATTAATCCGTTAGGCTGTTCAATAGGCATTATATATCTATCAGTATAACCTCCATTTGGACCAGTCTTATCACCGCTTATCATTTTATTCCAAAGACCTGCATCTTTAAGCTTAGTTTCTATTCTATCTGCCAATTCTTTTTTAGGATCAGATTTTAAATTAGATATAATTGTAGGTTCTTCACCTACCATATTACCAGCAGAATCTCTTTTTATATCATAGATAATTATAGCACCGTCTGTAGTAGTACTTTGAGATAATTGACTTAATGAAATTTCTGGATTGGTTCCCTTTTTATAAGCAGGAATACCATCACTTCTTGTTATCTTTAACCCTTCTGATAGAGTGCCTACAGTCTGATCCTTAGATATCATATCATTAGCAAATGAAACTAAAACTGCCTGTGTATCATAATCATTACTAACTTGATCTAATGCAGATTGCATACCTTGATTATTGCTTGAAGGTATAATTATGTTTTTAGCAAAATCAGTTGTCATAGCTGATGGTACAACAACTTTACCTTTAGCATCAACAAAGTATAAAGAATCATTAGGTAAGAAAGCAATAGTACCTTCACCCCTTTCATTTACCAATCTGCCTTCTATTATAGGTAACTTATTGTCTGTTAGTATTTTATTAAAATCTACAGTCTGATCTTTGCTTAACTTAATAGCAATAGTATACCTTTCTCTTTGTTTTTTAATGTATGGGTTAGCCTTACTTTCATCATTACCATAAAATCTATCATCCTTTATAGGCTCATTTATCATTTCATTCTCTTGGATGTCCACAATTAAATTTTGGAAATCAGTAGGTGTCAATGAATTAAGAATAAACTTATAAGCTTCTGGTGATAAAGGAGTGTATGCTTTGGTTACTCTATCAGAGTATAACTTGTATGTATTAGTTGGCAAAGTATCAAAAGATAATTTTTCTAATTCATAATTAACAAAGAAATCTAATTCACTTACAGGTTTACTATTGTTGTATCTTGTCTTATAGTCATTAGTGTAAAACTCAGAAGGAACAATACTAATCATACCTCCCTTATTATCTGTACTATTTATTCTAAATTCTTCACCTGTGTTTTTATCATATATAGACATGCCTTTTGACACAGCTTGTCCATCAAACATAAATGTAGAACCATCAGATATTTCTCTATCAAGTATATCCAATAATCTTTTAGCTTTAGATAAATCTGTAAAAGTACCTGTCTCTCTTATATCTGTTGATATAATATCTAACTGAACTTGTGATAAGCTGCCTCCTTGTTTATCTATAATCTTATAAAATGACCCACCATCAGTTACTACTTCTGTAATGTCAAACATTATACCTTCTGCTACAGGAGGTTTTGATCTAGATACAGTTTGACTATTTTCAGTAGTAAATATATCCATTGTTAGGTCTAATGCATTAAGTATATCTACAACTGTTGGATCTTCTAATGCTACTTTACTATTTAAATAATCTTGAAATCCTTTTTCTGTATTTAAATCTTTCTGAGTTGGTACTCTTTTACGTGATTCTTGTTGACCATTTTCCGTTACAAAGACATCATATCCTTTACCCCATACTCTTTTTAATGCATCATATGCAGTTTTAATTTTTATACCATCCTCTGAAACTCTCCAATCTGCAAATTCTTTTGCATCTTTAGAGAATGCAGATTCTTTATATTTACGGTACTCTGTTTCAAGTATATTCTTTAACATAGGTGATCTGCTTGTATCTCCTATTTGTATGTCATCTACACCTGCATCCTGTAAAGTTTCTTCAACATCTATCTGTTGTTCAGTGCTTTCATTAGATTTAATGTCTCTAACATCTTGTTCTCTTTCTGTTAAGAGTTTATAATTTAATATTTCACCAATTATCTTTTTCTGTATTTCTTGATCTTCATTTAACTGTAAGGCACCACCAAGAGCTCTACCATCAATACTAAAGTCACCTCTATTTAAACCCTCATATAAACCTTCAACGCCTATTTCACCAGATAAAAAATCTCTGATTAATTCAGGCTTCATGTAAACATCATACTGTGCTATAGCATTTATTAACTTATTTTTTTTATCTGCTTCTAAGTATTGTTCTGTTTGATGTCTATATATTTCTTTTCTATTCTTAAATAAATATTCAAAGTACTCTACATTTCTTTGAACAATTTCATCTGTAACCTCTGGGTTTGCCATAATGTTAACTGTTTGAGAAAATGCAAAAGCATCTTCTTGTAGTGCACTATGATCAATTAATTTTTCTAATAGATTTTCAACTGCTTCTGGATTAACATAATCAGACTTATCACCTGCAATACCATTTAAGTAAGTTTGTAATGCAGCTTTTATTGATTTTGTTTTTGATCTATTAAAGAAACCTTTCTTAGTTAGATTTTTAGGGTCAGTTAAAACACCATAATATCTTTTTAAATCTTTTAACTTTCTTTTATCTTTCTTAAGTTCAGAGGCTGGTACACCAGCATCTTCTTTAGCCTTAATTTCTTTGGCAAGCATTTTTATTTCTGTATCAATGCTTTCTGCATTAACAAGAACTCTTATATCTCCATACTTTTGTTTTGTAAAAATAGGCTCATTTTCAAGAGACTGTTCTATATCTGCTTGTCTTTTTATTGCATCTATAAATGATTCTTTAGAAAATATGTACAACATCTTTGCTTGATCAACAGCTCTGTTATGAAACACAGCATCCCTATACCCTTTGCTTGACTTATCATACTCAGATACATCAATTTTCCTTTCTTCAAATATTTCATCTGTTTTCTTTGATGCTACTCTTTCACCAAATTCATTTATCCTAGCTAACTCTTCTACAAATTGTTGTCTTAACTTTTCTGGACTTCTACCAAAATCTTTTATATTAAATGCTTCAGCTAATTCAGTATCAGACATTTTAGTAAAATCAGTAACCATATCTCTATATAGACCCATGTTACCTTTTTTATACTTACTATATAAATTTTCAAAGCGTGTAAAGCTTCTACCGTTCATATAATCATACTTGTCATTTAAAGCAATAGATAAGTTTGCCATACCTGCTTCTTGATCCTGCAATGCAGCACTCATTTTAACAGGGTCTAATAGTAAATCAAGCTGCTCTAACTGTGTACCCATTGCATTAGCTTGAGATATTACATCATCAATTACAGCTTCTTCTTGTTCTCTTTGTTGTTTAACATAATCAACAATTTGTTTATCACCGCTTGGATCAAAATATTTGCTATTAGCAACTTTTGCACGTGCAGTACTAAAAATAGCAGGTACTCCTGTAAACAAGACTTGTTGATATGGTCCCATCATACCACCAATTAAAAATCCAGATGCAAATGTTTCTAATCCTTGCTTAGTAAATATTTCTTTACCGGCAGCACCATAGAATCCAGACATAGTAAGAGCACCTCCCTGTGTAGTTTCTCTTAATGCTGCACTATAGTATCCTCCTACTGCAGCTGATATTGCTTCTTGAGATACTTCTTGTGTACCCTCAACAAGACCACTAGCACCATACCTTAACATCATACCGCCTGAAGCTTTTGCAGCTCCTTTCCAAGAAGCCAATTTAAATCCTGCCTTAATTTCTTGTGGGATAGACTTAATCAGGTACTTGCTTTTCTTTGCATATTTACCAGGCCCAACTCTTAACACTCTACTTAACTGAGTAGTTGCCCCTTGATTTAATTTTCTTGCCCAACTCCCAAATACATTCTTAAATACAATCCTGTTGGATGCTGATATTATTGCAAAATTAGGTGCAAGCGTTTTCCAAGATGCTTCAGATGCAGCTAATTGAATTTCTTTCATATCTTCTGGAGACACACCATTACCATCAGATCTAAAGTTAGCATATCTCATGCCGTTTTCTAAAACAGTATTATGGACTAGTCCTGCTTCCATTTTAGCTTCAGCTAATGCAGCATTATACATTCTCATGTCTCTATAAAATGCACCAAATACTTCCGTATTCTTTCCTATATTATAAGCATTCTGAAAAGTATTACCTGTAGTCTTCCAATTTTTTATTGTATGAGCCATCTCAGGAGATAAAAGGTGCAGTCCTCCACGGCCTATACTTCTTAAAGCTGTACCACTTTTAGCAAAATCATAAAACTTTTTAGCATAAGCTATATTATCAAAGTTTTTTATTAGGTTATAAGAACCTTTAAAACCATTTGCTATTGTCTTAGGTATCCTTGTGAGGGTGGCTAAGTTCTTTAGAGTTAAAGCACCAAACGCTGCCAATGAACCACCCCCTGTTGGTGCAGCTCCTACAGCTGCAAGACCTGCAGCAATTACTTCTTCTACTGCAATCTGATAAACTATACCAGCAGAATAAGCCCAATTCAATGCAGTGTTTCCTAGAAAACCACCTACACTACCTGTACTACTACCACCCAATCTCATTGCATCTTCCATAGTAGCTGCACCCTCAAGATCTGGAGCAGTTGTATATCCATCACCACTAAATGCATCAGCTATTGATCTGTAATTGGCAAATCTACCACTTCTAAATAAGCTCTTAAAAGCAGGTACAAATCTCTGCAAGTAATCAGCACTTGTCTCATTTTGATTAAAGACCTGATCCATATCTGCATATGGAGTAAACCCTATATCACTAAATACATCTGTAGGGTAAATCTTGTCAAAATTAATTGCCTTAGCATTTGCCCAAATAGGATTAGGAAGTTCAACAGTTGTTTCTAAAGGTGTTTGCCAAATTTCATCAAAGGCAGATGTAGAACCTAATTCAGTAGGGATAGGAGGAGCAGCATTTATAACAGAAGAATTAGCACCAGCTGATATGTTAGCTAACGTAGATGGTGATATACCATCCATAAGACCTTTATACATAGATATGCTCTTATCATACTCATCACTTACTTCATTACGCATGTCAGGAATTAAATCTTCTATGCTCTGATAAGGTAATGATGTATCAATTGGATTTACATCTACTGCGTCCTGTGCTATTCTCTGTTTAAGATCATAATCAGGCTGAGGCATTTTTATATTCTCGTCTGCCATAAACTTTAGTTATTGTTGTGGTTTATAATTCTTAGCTTGGTTATACATATCCTTTGCTTGCTCAGTAGTAGAACCAGGGTTAGTTAACATATAATCTTCAATAAACTTTGTTTCAGATAATTGTTTTGCTCTTACCTGATAAATGGCTAAATTATTTAATCTATCAAGTTCTTTAAAGTTTTGTTGTAACTTTATAAATCTACTATTTAAATCAGCTGCATAATTTATATTACCTTTTTTTATTATAGCAGCATTCATAGGTTGTCTTGTATACTGCATACTTACATCAGTAGAATTAGGATTATATACATTAGTATATCCACTAATACTTATTGTTCCATCTCCCAAATCTTGAAAAACTATTTCTCCTGGAGAAAAACCTGCTGTTAAATTTGTTTCATCCTTATAACTAAAAGATTGTGTATTACTTAAATTCATCATTTGTTCAATGTAAGATGAACCTTGTAGAATGTTTAAGTTGTTAGGGTTTATATCTTTATTACCACTTCTATCAAAAACCATTAAAACACCCTGCTTCATTACTTTATTCCAATCTGTTAAAGCTTCAGAATCATCTTTATAAATCTTTTTTATCTCATTTTTAAATGCAATACTAAAATTATCAATCTTATAACCACCCATAGGATTTCTATCTTCATCATCAACCTTAGTAGCTCCTAAGTTTGGATAGTATGTCATTGTAAATTCTCCTTTGGTTGCTCTATTTTGTAAACTTGTAAATATTTTTTTAGCAATAATATTTTCATCTTCAGAAAGATCTACCCCAGCTTCAATATTAAAATTATTAAACTCTTTTATATCAGTTGGAGCAGGTAAAAAACTAACTCTTGTTTCTGGATCAGCTGTTGAACTAGCCAATTGACTTAATGCAGTACCTAAAACTTTATCCATAGCAGATCCTGCTTCTGGTTGTACAGAACCTGTAGCACTCATTGTTGGTACAAAACCAATATTACCCCATGGTGCATTAGGACTATACCCGGCTGTTAGACTAAGATAAGAATTACCACCTATAGTTTCATAACTTAAATTTATTTCATCTGCATAAGCCTGCCATAAAGCTCTAGACTTACCTGCTATTGCATCCTCATCTACAACAATACTTGTCCTATAATTACCAATTTTTGGACTACCAGTAGATTGTATTCTTGTCCAATCTTCTCTATCAACACCAGCATTTTCATCTCCAAAAAGACCAGACACATCAAAGTTTTTTATTTTTCCAGCTAATGCTTGCTCTTTAAAGACCTTTTGATATTCTGAAAAAGTCATAAAACGTTTAATACCATTTTCTTCTATATAAGGCTTTGGATAATTAGCTTTTATCATCTCCTTCTTCCACTCAGTGCTACCAGCCATCATCTTCGTCTCAGCAGTTTTTGCTTTATTATATAATTCATTGTCATACTTTTCTATCCTCTGAAGATATATATCTTCTCTTAGATTTAAACCTAATGCCTCAGGATTATTTGGATCATTACCAAATAATAGTTTATACATGACATCATATTGACTACCAGGTTTTACAAAAGCTGGAGTATGTTGAGCAATTACAGCATCCTTATTACCAAACCATTCTGATTGTTCCTCATACATCCTTAGTATATCTGTCTCATACTTTAATTTATTTGGATCATCCGTCACCTTTGTACCATCAATAATTTCTTTCTTCTTAAGTAAACGGTTAGTTATATCTGAAGGTGATAGATTAAGCATCTCACCATCTAACGTTACGGTAAATGTTTGTTGGTCAGGATATCTTGCTTTAAGCATTTGACCAAGTAGTCTAGCTTTTTCTGTTAAAATATTTTGCCCATCAGTTGCAATCATTTCAGAATTAGTATCATAAGGGTCAGCACTATTAGATACTTCCCCATCTACAATTACATTTAAATTTGCTCTAGGATCTGAATAATCAATTACACCACTTTCTTGAGCCTGTTCTGTTAAGCTTTTTTGTTCTCCTGGCTTTAATTGAGCTTTTAAAATTTCAAGATTTGCATCTATACCAGCTTGTTGATCTTTTAGTGCTTTATCAGCATTATACTTAGCAGCTATTTCTTGCAAATTAAATTTATGCTCATCTTCTTTCAGAATATAATCATTTTCTCTAATTACAGTCTCTGCATTTTCTCTACTGTAGTTATATGCAGCACTCTGTAAATCTTGACTTATATTATAATTACTATTTAAACTATATGCTTTGTTTATTAATGCTTGATCATCCTTATCAGGTGTATTTGCAAATTCATTTACTTTTAAAAGATTACTTAGATTAACTCTTAACTGCTCTGCTTCTGATAATGACTGCCCAACTAAATTTTGTTCTGCTGGTGTTAGACCATTTAATTTTCCAAAATTACCCCAGTTAGTTGTTTGTTGTACTATTCTTTGAATCTCATTATCTAAGCTATTATATCTTTCACTGTTTGCCAATGCAAGTCTTTTTACTTCTGCATCAGACCACATTGCTAGACCCTCTGATATTGTTTTTGTTGATCCATCCTGAATACCTTGTGTAGCAAAATCCATTGATGCTACATAAGCTTTTGCATTATAAAACTCTTGTACTCTAGGATCATCAGTTAAATCAGTCATTACTCTTCTATATGCATCACCTTCAATAAGCTTACCGTTGGTATCTGTAATAATCCATCTATTTACAACTCTATCATCTGGTGTACCCGGTACACCATCTGCACCAGCATCCATTGTAAAATGATCTTTCTTTTGTGTAAATCCTTTTCCTTCTAGACCTAATCCTCTTAGATATTCTTGAGCGTATTGTGTTAGATCTGCATCTTCTACATACTTAGGTAAGGGCATATTTATTAGTTGGTTCCTATCAGCGTCTTGAAACTCTTGCATTCTATATTGCATGTTCTTTATTCCAACTGGATTATAAAGTTCCCTTACCCTTGGGTCAGGAGAATCTGCAAATTGATTAGCTCTTTGCAATTCTTTTTTATACGTTGAAGTATATACAATATCTTTTACTACAGCTTCATCTTCAAAAAATGGTGCAAACACAGACTTTGCAGCATCAACATTTGTTTGTAATGATAAATCTAATCCAGAAATTCTAGATAATTCAGGAGCTAAATTTTCTATAAATTGTTGTTGGAATTCTTTATTGTCTGAGTGTGACAAATCAGAATAGACTCTACTATATAGGTCATTAGTAGCTTGCCACCCTGCATTATATTTATTTTCTCTTGCATCTAATGCTGCACTAAGAAACTTATAGTCCGGTGTAAACGGCTTAATGTCCGGGTAGTAATTTTTTTCTCCTTTTATATAATTTGCCATAGTTCAAATTTACTATTATTTATAAAGTTTACAAACAGATATAAATAAACCTTTAATGTTTATGCACCCATCTTTCCTGTATAGAATGGATAAGCATACTTTTTAATCTCATTACCTTTTCTTGCATTGTATCTAACAGAAGGAGCATACCCTAAATCTTGTGGATCTGTTACAACATCATTTTGAGCTCTGTTATTATAATCATCTGCTGCCTTATTTTTACTTTTGTTATCAGAATATGAAGGAAGAATGTACTTTAAGCTTTCATCTAAACTATCATCTCCCATGTCTGGAAACCTCTTAATCATTTCATTTCTTTCTTGAATATAATTATTCCTTCTTCTTTCCTGTTCAGTAACATCTACATTAGGATCAACCTCCAAATCTTTGTTATCCTTCATATCAATTATACCACCTTTATCAGGATCTACCTTCATAACATCTTTTAACTGATTAAGATTAAATGTGTTAGCTCTATTAGTTATTGCTTGATTATATAACTCATTTGTTTTTTGCTTGTTCCAATTCTCAAAATCAGTATATCTGCCTAATGCAGTAACAGTACCATCATACTCATCTTTATATGCTTTTGCATTTTCTATACCTGTTCTTAGATTTAATTGTGCTTGAGGTAATGCAACACTATTCATAATTTTAATGTTGTTAGTATTAACTGATCCTACATCTTTAGCTAATTGATTAACTGCTTTACCAAACAAATTAGAACCAGCTACTTTACCTTTACCAAAAGCTCTTAAGTTCTTAGCCATAGTATTAAGAGCAGCATTAGTCATATTAGCTCTACCTGTCCAATCATCTAATACATAATCTATTTCTGTATTTGGTAGTCTAGGCACGTTAGGTAAGAACAATGGGTTCTCTAATGAATTCTGAGTTGCTAGATTATTAACATCTTGCCACCACCAATCTGGCTTGTCATAAAATTGTGGGTCCTCACCTTCTGGTCTTTCTTTAGTTGGATCATCTACTTCGGCCATTAAACTTTCAGGATCTTCAGTTCTAATATAACTTCTAGCTTTATTAAAAGTTAACATACCAAACTTACCATCTACTTTACCTGCATCACCACCTGGAAATAACTGTCTAGGTGTACCATTCTCTCCAAAGTTATCATAATGAAATTCATTTTCAACTTCTTGCATTGCATTTTGCACTGCTTCCCATTGCTTTTGATATGCTATTGCTTGAGCATCTACAGGTACCTTAGCATCTCTATCCCATTTACCTTTAGGCATGTCATAATCAAACTCAATTCCAGATGCAACAACTTTATCAATTGCATCTCCCCATCTTAATGTAAAGTCTTTTTCTGCTTTATCACTAGTTAAATCTCCACCATAAGAGTTTGCACCAGCACTACCTGACTGTGTACCAACAGTACCACTTCTAGAATAAATACCTTCTCTTACTCTAACATTATCTCCAAATGCACCATCTTGATATACGCCAAGTAATTCTTTTTCTAAATCAGTATATATATCTCTTTTATCTCCAGTTCCTGTTACCTCAATATTTTCAAATTCAAAATCACCAAAGTCCTCAAATTTATTTTTAGTTAGTGGTTTAGTTACAGTAAATGTTGTTTTGCCTAAACCTTGATCATATACTTTAGTTAATTGCCAGCCATTATTTAATGCTTTTTCAAAAGCCTCTCTATCAGGATGACCAACAGGCAATGGATTACATTTATAACCTGTACATCTATTAGTTTCAGATTCAACAGTCTCATTTATTACAGTCTCAGTTCCATCAACAGTTGCATCATCAACCATCTCATCTGTAACCTCAACATCATCAGTAGAGACAACAGTCTCTTCACCTTGAGTTCTTGAAAAATCTTCATCTTTATCAGCACGAGGATCCATTGGACTCCATCCTTCTCGTGGTTCTGGTTGTATAGCATTATAATAAAAATCAATTTCTTCAGGAGATAGTTCCAGATTTTCTATCATATTACGGCCATTTTCTTCTACTCTTAGTTTACCGTTAATATCTCTATGCATACCAGATCTTACAATATAATCAAGATATGTAGGTCTATCTACTGTTTCTCCATTTATAGTATAGATAGTTTCAACCTCTCCTGCTTCTTGATACTTTGATAACTCACCACCGTCTTCTAAAGTAGCTTCTAATGAATTTTCTTGACTAGCTAATGCAGACATGTCTTGTGCATCTTGAGAAGCTTGCACCTGACCGTTAGGCTGATTTGATTGTCCTGCATTAGGATTTTCAATTTGTTCCATCATTGCTTGCAACCTTAATATCTGATCTTGTTGTTCAGGAGGCAAAGATGCTATATATTCTAACTCTGCTTGTTGTTTAGTTTGATTCTCTATTTCTGCAGTAAACTCTATTGGATCTATACCTTGCTCTTGTAGATATGGGTATGAAGCTAAAGGAACACCTTCTTCAAAATCTTTCTTTAATTCTTGACCAAATGCCAACTTAGAAAGATTATACATATTCTTACTTAACATCAACTCTGCACTCTTAGTAGATATGTCATCTGCATATTGACTATTAATTTCTGCATAAAATTGATTTAATGGATACTTCTTAGATATTTTAGCAGGTGTAATTTTTTTTCTACTTTCTATACCAAACTCTGCCATCTCACTTTTATCAAACTTCATTGAGTTAGTATCAGAGAATACAAAAGATTGTTCAGGTAAAAACATTGGTACACCACCACTTGAGTGTCTAGGCCCTCTTATATCATATAATCCAAATTGATTATTTCCATTTAAATCTGTCAATACAGTTTCTCCACCTTCTGCTTCTAAGTTAGCATCTTCTCTAGGTACACTTGATAAACTGTATCTAACAGATTGATCATCAGTGTTATTAAAGTTAGTGCTTCCATAAAACTCTTGAGGAGTTGTAACCAAACCATAATCAGCTTGATCACCAGTGGTCATGCCACCATCTCTTTTAATGGCTTTCTTTTTGACCTTGCCATCAACTAATCTAAATCCTTCCGGTAACTTATTTATTTTTACTTTAGCCATAATTATATAATTTCTATGTCAGCACCAGCTGCAATTAATTGTGCAATCATATCTTGAGATAACTCTACTATCTCTCCTCCTGTTTCCTTTGGGGGCATTGTAAATGTTTGCATACCAAACTGCCTGTCTAATACCGGTCTATTTATATATGCAGAATCTTTTGGAAATAATTGCATATTAGTTGGTGTATTACTTTCCTTATCTAAGAACTGTTGTATATACATAATTTGTTCAGGAGACATATTTGAATAGTCAAATTCTTTTTTTGATGTTTGTTTTTTATCAGGCGTAAACAAACCAGATTTTGTTTCTACACCATCTTGACCATACATATTTGGAGAACTTGCAAAGTTCATATAGTAACCAGGTGTTCTTTCTGCTTCACCTTGTAATTGTCCTGAGTTGGCATCATAAAAACCTTCAGAAAAAGGATCAGAAGTTGTTACACCATATTTATAATCAGCACCAGATCTTTCTTCCATTTGATCTAATGCATCATTATATGCTCTTTTATCAAATATTCTGTTAACAAACCCTGCTGCATCTACAAGGGATTTAGAACCACTTGTAAAAGCTCTAAAGTTTGGGTTATCATTAATTCTATCTAAAGTACCTTCAAGTTTATTTGTAACATTAAAGTCTGGAGTAGTCACTACATTTTCAAATAACATATCAGCTGATGGGTTATTTATTGTACCTAAACGAGCTCTTCCTGTACCATCTCCTCCATCTACATCTACTGTATCAGGAATTTTATCACCATCCCTATCTACAATTTGATCTTCAGTCATCAAATCTCCATCATCATAATTAAACATTGGGTCTTTAGCCTCATTATCAAAGTCTAATTCTGTTATATATGGATATGTTAAATAAGGAGATTTGTCCTCAAAAGGGCCCATTGGTGTATTATTTACAACTACACCATCAGGTCCAAATATTTGATCTGCTTGTTGTTCTTCTAATGTTGGAGGACCAACAAAAGGAGGTGCTCCTCCTGTTTGTGCTTTACCTTCTTGTCTTGCTATAGCTCTTTTAATAACTCTATCTCTATTTGCAAGATAAGAATCCTCACCACCTTTTTCTTTTTTTGGTACAGCTAAGTAAGAACCATAAGTTAATGCGTCAACAAATGGTAACGTGGCACCCAAGTCACCATGAAAATTAGGATCATGTTCATATATATAAGGTAAAAGGCCTGATGCATTAACATTTTTAGCAAGGTTATACATTCTTTTGCCATAACGCATATCTCCTATATACTCAGAAGGATGATAATTTGATATAATTGTATCTGTGTCAAGGTTTGCTCCTTTTTGGATTAAGTTATGTAAAATATTTTTAGTGTCTCTTTTATTTGTTCCCCAAGTTTTAGAATAGTCTTTAACATCTTTTTTACTTGCTTTATCTCCACCCAATGACATATTGCTAAGTATGTTATGTTGTGCTTCTGGTGGCAATGCTTTAAATCCTGAATTATTAACACCCCCGCCTTTTTTCATTTTACCTGTTGTTCTCTTCCACAGGTTTTGTAATAAGTTAACAGCATTTTCAGACATCGTGCTAATGTCATGTCCTGCGTCTTGTGCCCATTGTGAAAATGTTCTTTTATCTTCTTCAATTGGTACACCTGAAACATCTGAAATAACTTCAGCTTGTTCGTCAAGTTGTCTTTGCTTGTCCATATCCCATTCCTTGGCTTGCTGTACTGCCCAGTCAGCATATGCTTGCTGGTTTTCTGGAGATGTCATTTTTGAAGTATCTACTTCAACGTTATAATATAAAGGCTTTAAAGCTTTATGCATTTCCATTTTAGACATACCAGAACCTGCATCTGGATCTGGATTACCTTGAGTTATTTGAATCTTTTTACCTTTCTTAAAAGGGTTGTTAATACTAATACCTTCTCCTCTTTCATTTATATCAAGAAAAGCACCTCTACGGTTACCATAGTCATCTAGCTCATTGGAAAATAATTCATTGTTTATTGTAGAAGCTGTATTTATAAAGTCAGCTAAAATATTTGTAGATGGTGGTGGCATAAGGGGTGCTACTGAATAATTTTGATTAGACATATATTCATTCTTAGGCCTCTTCAAATTATTTGCTAATGTGTTTTTATCCATGTTAGATTCATCAGGGATAAAGACACCATTAATGTACTGTCCTGTTTCTGTTCCATTTTGTGCTTTAGGAGCATCATGACCATACCCTGCATCTTTAAGTCTAAGATGAGTAGCCATATCATTAGCTTTTATTTTTCTATCTCCTTTATACATGAAGTGTGGTTTAAACTCTTCTTGCTCACCACCCTCTTCTTTTTTCCACTTAGCTGCATTACGTGCAAAATTAGCCATCTTAACTACAGATGGAGGATACTTACCTTTATTAGCTAAAACCTTTCTAGCAGCTTCCTGTACACCCATACCACGTTTCTTTGCCCACGCAGTAAACTTGCCTTCATTTTCTGGTTTAATTTCTATGCCAGATTTAGCCATTGTCCTTACCTGCTCTGAAATGTCTACCTCCTGTTCTTGAGATTGTGCATTTGCTGCAGCCTCTCTTTCTCTTTTAGCTATATCTTTATTTCTAGCTAAGAGTTGTGGATCTCTGTCAACTTCTTGAGGTGAAGATGGTTCAGGCGGAGCATTTACTGTTTCAAATATTGTTACAATATCTTCTTGTTCCATACCACCCATCATAAGTGCTTGACCAATAAGTTCTTGCTCAAGTTCTTGTGACATTAAATTTTTAATAATCATAACAAGATCCTTACCTTCATCAACTCCTTGTTTAATCAATTGAGTAATTTGCATTACTTTAGGATCAACTTGAGGTTGTTGAGGTGTATTTATCATACCAGGACCATCTTGAATCATTGATCCTCCCTCTTGTTTTAAACTTATTTTGTTTGCTTTCACACTCATAATATTATAATATTAATATACAAATAATTACTCAGAATCACTAATTTATTAGGTTTAAGAATTGCCTAGCAGGTTAGTCATTATGTAATTCTGCGGTGACAATCCTCTTTGTTTTGCATCTCTATAGTGCATTCTATTTAATTTATCATATATTTTTTCTGCTTCTATTTTATCATTACCTGTATAACCACCATTCATAAACTTTTTGTAAGTAAGGTATTTATTAATTGATCCACCAAATTCTTTTTTGTTTATAAATTCATTATAACCTTTTAAAAATCTATCATAATGATTCTTATCTGTTCTATTATATGTATCCATATAGTAATTATACAATGCTTTAGGATCTTTGCTAGATGGCAATGGATTTTTATTTGTTCCATATTGATATCTTGATGCAGCAACATTTGCTCTTATATCATTACGTAGATGTTCATCCATATGCTCTAGATCATAACCCATACTGTCAAACCAATCTATATATTTTTTTTGACTTGTAGTATAATCATTTGCACCCTTTCTCATTTCAAACATATGCTTATAAGCTATATCATCTATTGACATAGGACCTCTTGTATAATCTCTACCATAAGCATCTGCATTAGCCCCATATGAATTTTCCATAAAGGCAGTCATAATTAACAAATCTCTTAAGTTTTCATCTCCTCCTTGGTCATCTACTATAAAGTTAATTGCATCAGTAAGTTCAGTTCTTCTTTTTTGAGATGCTTCATCTATATCTCTATATGGGTTATATGTCTTTTTAGTCAACTGCTCACCACCTTCCTGTTTGTATATATTAGGATCAGTCATATCAAACATACCATTGTTACCTATTGATGATTTCATTTGATTACTAAAAGGAGTTACTCCTTCTTTTAAAGGGCTATCTATAGCTCTTAGAAAATCTCCACCTTGATCAATAAAAGTTTCTTTTACTGGATTATTTGGAAAATTTGTTTTTATAAAATCCATAATAGCCTCATCTGTTTTAAGCCATTGATTTTCTTTAATCATTCTTTTTCCTAAATCACTAGCTTTCCAATCAGCTAATGAAGGTAAATTATCCATAATTTTACCAAAGTTTCTATAATCTATTATGTCATCAGTAGTAAGAGGACTATTAGCATTAATATAAAGTTCATATAAATTTGCTGTAGGTTTATCAGTCCCACTCTTACCAGCTATCTTTTTGGTTCTATTTTTATTTGGATTAGCATAAGATCTAAGTATAGCTTCTTTATCAGGGCTTGTATAAACACCCTTTCCATAATCACCACTATAAAATTTACTTTCATCAAAGACATCAAACTTGCTACCACTACCATGATAGTTTATTAAAGGAGATCCACTATCATCTAAAAGGGCATTTGGAAAAGCTTTTTTATAATTACTACTTCTTATCTGCACCCATTGCTCAGGTGTGCCTTTAAACATAGAGCCATCTGGATTCTTCATCCATGTACCATCTGCTTTTCCAATTTTTTCAATAGCTCTATACTCTTCCATGAGAGGTTTATTATTTGGTATTTCTTTATTCCATTTACTCCAATTTGGCCTTACTGATGGAATTCCACCCTTAACATTTGCATTAGCATTGCTCATTGACCTACTTGTATTTGCTGCAATCTTTTGTAAAGGTGTCTTAAGATTTTTTGCAGCTACTAAAGATGCTGGTATAAAGGGTAAAGCACCCAAGGTGTTAAAAGTTGCATTTAAATACTCTTCATCTTTAAGATCTTGAGCAGCATTTTCTCCATACTGATACCATGCAAATGGATTAAAAATATCAACAAGCATGTCAAAGTTATTTCTATTAGGATTACTAACATCTAATCCATCAGGAATATCTTCACCTCTTACACTATAACCAAAAGAAGTAAAAGGACTTGCTAAATAATCTACTGCTTTCTCATACCAAGCTGGCTCTTCATATTGGGATATGGTAGCTCCTTTTTGAGCTTTAGGTAATGCACCACCATATTGAGCCATTTCAGCTTGATCAGAATTATTTACAGCTATTTCATTAAAATACATTTTCATTTTAGGCAATACTTCTTTTTTCTTTTCATCAAAAGTATTTTGGAGGTTTGTCTTTTTTTCAGTATATCCCTCATTTAATTTATTTTTTACCCCACTATATATTACATCTAAAACTTTAGTGGCTATTTTCTTTTTACGTTTGTTTGTTCCATTGTAATCTTCTAATAAAGAATTATAATCAGAATACTTTTGTTTATCTTTTAAATCATTTTGACTACTATTAAATATAGTATTAAAAGTATCCATATCCATAGACGGTTCATATTCTGAATTTATTATATTGTTTATTATAAAATCATTATTACGTGAACCAGGTCTTGCGTAAGCTATTTCATCATTAAGATCCTCTTGCTCTATTTTAAGTCTTTTAATACCATAGCGTATATTTTCTAACTCTGTATAACCTAGCTTATCTAAATGCATTCTTGCTGCACTTTCAGGGTCAAATCTTCTACTGCTTAACATTTTATTTAAATTACCTTCACCAAACTCACCTTTAGTGTTATCCCAAATATTGGCATTTTTAAGACTTTGTTCATTCTCAGATCTTACAGAACTTATCTCCCAAGGTTTCATAGCCCAACTACCAAATGGTTGTTCTTCTTGAGTAAAATAATCCTCACCAAATAAATTAGATAACCAATTTTTATATCTTTTACCTGGTATTCTTTCCCAAGTATTTCCTTTATCTACTACTGTAAAGTCTTCTCCTTGTGGTTCAAACAATGGTGAATTCTCTGTATTATATGAATGTGCATATTCATGAACTATAGTACCCTTTTCTTTATCAAAAGGTACTACATCTCGGTCACCCATTATATCAGGTCTTCTTTTATCTGCTAACTGAATTAAATATGAGTACTGATCAAACTCAGGAAAATCTGGAGTGGAACCGTCTGGATAATCAGTATTAAAATTTTTCTGATACAAACCTGCAGCATCTCTATAGTCAAGTTCTTGACTACTAGAAAAAGGATTTAAAAAAGGGGTTAGGCCTCTTTTATAACCTTTGTTTGAACTGTGTGTAACAAAAGGCATCTTTACAGCAAAGTCTGGACCAGCTGCCGTAAAGTCAATTTGTGAATTTATTCTAGATGTTAATTCTTCATCAGATAAATTTTCTCCACTTATATTAAATATATTTTTTTTATATCTTTCTCTAAAAGCTGGTGTTGACAATTTATATAGAAGATCATCTTTTTGCTTTTGAGTATCTATCTTTTCATATTTGTCTTTAACAAATTCAAAAAGCTTGCTTTCATCATAACCCTTTGTGGTATTTATTTTACCTGTTCTATCATCTATTTCAAACTCTGTCTGAACTGTCTCATCACCATATTGAGCTTTAGGTTTCCAAGAACCTTCTCCAAATTTAATAGCAGACTCCATGTCATCACCAAACTCTATAAGTTCACCTCTTCTTTTAGCTTCTTTAAAAGCAGGCATCCAATTCTTTTCATTTTCATTTATTAGTAATTCAAAAGTATTATCCCAACTATCATCATCATTTTGAAATAGTGTAGGAAACCCATACCACTTTCCATCAACTATTTCTGCTTTCATTATATGTGTAGACTCACCATTTACATTACCTTCTTCATCATAATTTAACCTAACACCTTTTCTTTTTGGAAGTGGATATTTATTTTCAATACCATATTGAGCCATAGGTACCTCAACAACATAATCTGCATTACCATAGTTGTAATCTCCTCCCCCCGGTATCATATCTTGAATCATACCATTATTTCCATACCCCCTAACAGGAATGTCTACACCATCCATAGTAATATTTGCTGATGCTATAACATTATATGGATTGTTAACATCAGGACTATTTCTTTTATATCCTTCTGTACTAAACATCTGTGATACATGTGTTATGTATTCATTTGGTCCACCTGGCAATCCTATGCTTTTTTTCTTTCCCATGTTATCTCTGTGATAATAATAATTTAGTATTCTCTAATCTTAATAGCATTTTTTTATTTCCTGATACTTGTCTTCTAAGTAAAACATGATTAGAATAATGTCTAAACTTTTTTCTTTGAGTTTCAGGTTTAAAGTAATTAAGATTTGTTTGGTTTAGTGGTCTAGTATACCCATTGCATTGAGTGTTAAAGACAGATTGCTCTGCATTAGTAAACTCACCTCTATCATTAGTAATATCCCAGAATTGGTTTATTCTAAATTTATGTTCTACTTTAGATGCTAACACTGTCATATCATTAGCAGTTACTATAGGGTATGTTAATTCACCCCATGGATTATTAAATGGCTGTGAAGTAATATTTAATAAACCTGATACCTGATCATTATTATAAATAATAGCTTTATCAAAGTTAAATAGTAAATCTTCATATTTATCACCACCACACATATTATACTCTGGCTCTCCTTTGTATATATATGTTTCTAATTGATATTCTATACTTCTTATAGTATTTACTTGCTGACCAGTGTTATTAATTAATTCTACCTCCCAAGCATAATTATCACCGTAATAATTTGCAAATAAATCACATCTAACATTGTGTCTCCAAAATGATCCTACTTTATAATTAGCTTGTACAAAATCAGCATAGTAGTAATTACATTCTGGTGGTGTTGGGTCAACCCAGTTAGGATCACCTATCAAACCTAATTCAGGGAATGTATCTGGACAAGTTCCAAGTGTAGTTGTTGTTGTGCCTACAGGTCCTGGAGGACAATCCTCACATTCTACCTTTCTACAAATAGGTGGATTTATATCATCACATGTGCCTGTAGGATCTGTATAGAATCCGTTAGTGGCATTAGGATATACTAACGTGTATCCTGATGGACAATCACAACTATATGGTATAGAACATATATCTGCAGCTATTGCAGTTGCAGTTTGTGTTAGTGATGCAGGATTATTTGCTGCCATAGTAAATTGACCAGGACCTGGTACATTAGGACCTGTTGCACCATAATAAGCATTTGCAGGCCCCACCCCACTACCTGTTGGACCAACTGTCCATTGATTTATAATTGTTGGATTTCCAACGTTTGCATTATTTGCACCTACAAATACAGCAAGTAATTCTTGATTAAGAGGTCCTCCCGCACCAGGTATAAGATTTGCACTTTGTAATTGAGAAAATGAAGTTGGGTTTAATGGATCAGTTCCATTAAATATAGCTGTACCATCAGTTACTCCTATTAATATTTGTCTAAAGTTTGGATCTGCTGATCTTGCCGGATAATTAGCAGCTAACGCTGAACCTGCTTTATTATTTAACTGAGTCAAGCCATTAGTTCTGGCAGCTTGTGGATTTGTTCCACCCCCTATACCATTAGTACTTGTCCAGTTATTTTGATACCAAGTTCTTGCTTGAGCCCCTGTAACAGCTGATAACATAGATTCTCCTGTACCAGTTGGATTTCCTATTGCTGTACCAACTGCCCATACTTGAAAACCTATTTGAATAGTACCATCAGTCAAACCTGCTTGTATAGCAGGATCATCTATAAAAGCTACTAACCATGTTAATTCTGCATCTGCTCTAGTATTTGTATTGGGAGCAGGATTACCTGTACTACCAGATGCATCCATACATATTACAATATCTATCAAACAATCTTCTGGACCACCGGTAACTGTAGCTGGAATATCATCTACTGTTACTGTTTGTGGCTCAGTAATATTTATAATATTCTCACATTCACCTGTTGTAGAATTGAATGTATATCCTGGAGGACATATTGGAATTTCACTATCAATTGTTTTAGTAGTAAAAAAATGATTTATACTTGGTAATGCAAATTCTGGATGCCAATCATGGAATGATATCCATGCGTTAGCTTTAATGTCATAACTTATAGTCCAAGAACAATCATCAAAGAAAATTGGATCACCTATAGCTACAGGTATATCCTTTACTTGCCATGGCACATCAATTCTTACTGGTAAACTTAAATCATCAAAAAATGTTGCTTTATCAGCCCACTCAGATTTTAATGAAAAATCTTTCTTCATAAAGTAGACTATATCATCATTAGGATCATACATAACTTGACACCCTACTCCTACTACAGGATTGTCAACCCATTCTGTACCTTCTGATTGTGGGAATTGTTTTACAAACCTTGATGGTAAATATTTATTAAACCACCATTTCATCCCTTGATTAGATATAGCATTTAATCCTTTACCAGGTGTAAATTGGAATATCTTACCTTGAGCTTGAGAAATATAAAATAATCCAGCTGGTGTATTTATAATACCTCTCTGACTCTCTAATGATCCGTATTCATTGCTCAAATCAGAATTAACTATATTCATTAACTTCTGCTTAAACAATGCTCCGTCTCCTACTGATACTAATGTATTTACATCTGTTTTTAATTGAAAAGATCCATCAAGCATTTGAGGTGATTGATATGGAAAAAATATTACTGCCCCATTTTTATTAAATGGTTTTATAACTGAAACAATATTTTTAAAATCTTTATAGTTAGAAAATAAGTATTGTCTCCAATAATCTTTTCTATCTTCTTCATTAGCTTGTAAAGAATAGATTAATCTCTTTGGGTAAGCTGTATAACAAGTTTCTGCAACCAAAGGGTTATAGTCTCTTGGTTGTATCTCAGCAAAGTTTGTGTTTTGTGTTATAAACTTTGATGGGCTAAGTGATTCATCATACTTATAAAAATTATCAAACTTCTGTATCTCAGCATGAAATAAATCTCCTAAATCATTATATTCATATGTATCATAAAACCTTCTTTCTTTAGGTTCTTCCCAATCTCTATAAGCTATATTAATTTCTGTCTCAACATAAAAATCATTTATACCATTCACATGAGAATACATGTATGCATGATTCATTGCAAAAGTATAATTTAAATTATCCGTATTAAAAAGAGTTAAAGGAAAAAAGTCCCATCCACAAGTAGCACCTCTATCTAAATAGTAATAGTCATTTGGTAAATCATTACTACTTGGAGTAAATACAGCACTTAAACCAAATGTAGATACCAACTCTGCTAATGATCCTAAATCATACTTTCTACTATTAACCCAATATCTTGGATAAGGAATATTATATCTTAAAAAATAATCAAATGGATAACCATCATATTGTCCTATTAAAAAATCTGTAAATAAAGGCATTATACATTTCTCAGTATATCTACCAATAAATACATCACCACTAAATACAGGTGAGCTAGTATACTTAAAGTCTACAGGATTTGTTTGATCAAGATTATTAACACAACCTCTCATTTGAACTTGCTTAATACCATCAAGTTGACCATATTGATTATCCATATTAAATTTAAGTGCACCGTAAAGTGCAGATATATTTGATCCCCATGGACCTTCTGGATTTAATAATCTGTTTTGTGCATCTCCCCAATTGACTCCTGAAGCAGCATTTGTATTAGATGGACAATATCCACCTAATGTAAATCTTGAATTATCTTGAACTGCATAAAGGCTAGAATCAATAGGATCTACTGTAGATACTGCAACTGTGTTTGGTCTAAATAAATTATTTATTTTATATTGATTTTGATCAAATGTTTGAAATGATGAGCCAATATAGTTTGCAGCTTCATTTAAAGTTCTATATGTAGCATTTATTGAGCCAGCACTAAAGTTACTATAGAATCCGTGTGAGTTATATTTAAGAGTGTGTTCTTCAAAACTGGTTAAATTATAAATAAGATCTATAATTTCTTGTCCACCAATAGCAATATTTTTTTGTAGCATTGTAGTAGACATTGCTATTCTAAATACCCTTGATAAGTTTGACTCTGAGCTATCTAAAGTAACACCTTGCTGAGCACCACCACCCATAAGACCCATACCATTCTGTGCCCCTTGTGTAGTTGCACTAATATTCTCCAGTGCTTGTTCTTCTAATCTATCTTTTAATGTATTATCAATACCTAGACCTTCTAATAAGTTATCTACTCCATCACCAAATAATTCTCCAAGAAAATTACCTATATTAAATGGTCCTCCACCACTAGTTTGAGAATTATAATAATCATTAATTGCATCATGTGCACCAGTTTCTGCATTAGCACCTTTTTGATTATTAGTATTATTTTGCCCACTATTATCTGTACCACCACCACTAGCATTAAAACTATCTGTTGAAGTACCACCACCACCTGGTGTAACTACAGTTGCAGTTAAAAATTCATTGATGTTAAGATTTTTAAATTTAAGCAACCATTCAGGAAATGCATTATTAATAGCCTGAGTAGGTAAAGCTTTAGTATCTGGTGTACCATTAATATTTCTAAAGGCATAACCAATACCTATAATAGCAGATAAATATGATGTAATATTTCTAAGTAGTTTTTGCTGTGGATGTTTTTCAGAAGGTATAAAACCACCTTGTGCTTTACCATTTATCTGACCATAGAATACAGTTTCATATGCATTTAAATATGGTTTAGTAAACATTAAATCAGGTGAGTGGAATGTAAATACATCTTCAGTAAAACCACATAATGCATTGTACTCTTGAACTGATGCTTGTACACCAGGATCACATCCTTCTGTTCTTCTATGTGTAGTATGATATACATCACACCTTAAATCATTATATGGGTAATTAGGATATAAACCTTGTGCATTACCTATTAAATTTTGATCATTAGGCACATCATACTTACGCATGTTTTTAAACATACCTTTTGCAAGAACAGTTTTGTTTCCTAACCTTGAACCTCTTAATACTTCATAACCCTGAATATTTAAAATAGGTGTGCCATCATTATATAATGGTCTTTTTATATTTGAAAACTCCACCCCTAAAATACGTATACCACTATCATTATTATCAGATATAGTTAATAGAGGGTCTATCATTTCACTAGGCATTTTGTGATGCCTAATAAACTCACCACATAATTCAGCACTAGGATCAAACTCATTTGACCAAGTGTGTGAACTTGAATTCCAAATTTCTGGAGTTTTATCAGGATACCTTTCTGTTGATTCCCAATAGCCCATTTGACCTCTAGCTATAATATTACTACCATCCGGCTGAGGTTCTATTGGTACAGCACCACCTGAGGCTGTATTATAAACTTTAAATACTGGATCACCGGCTGGATCTAAAACATTAGTACCAAATATAACTTCTCTTTCATTTTCATTAATACCATTAGGTAAAGTATAATTTTGAGGTCCTCTACCTGGTATATGATATGATGAAGATCTTTCTCCAGTATTATATATCCACCTTATAAAAAAGGCATACTGCTCATCACGCATAAAGCCAATCTTATTACCGGCATTTATATAATAATCTTGATTAACTTCATTTATAACCCAGTTTGTTCTAATGTTATTAGCTAAAGGCTGATAATTAAAATCAAACTGCTCAGTTGGTCCTTGTCTAATTAAATAATCATTTACCACATACATGGCTTCTGATTTTTCATACAAAGGAGATTGTCTAAATAAATCTTCAAATGAAATAGATATTAATGCTTGATCAATATAATCTATATTAATACTAGCAACTTCAGTACTGTAGTTACCTATTCTTTTTGTATATATTTGACCTTGTTGTCTTATCAAAAGAACTAAATCAAAATAAAAATAATCTTTGTCTAAATTGCTTAATGCAATATCTAATGAACCACCACTACCTCTATGTGACCATAAAGTCTGGATATTAGATATACCTATATAGTCTGATATAACCTGATCATTTTCTGTATAAGCTATATAAGCTTGATATGCTCCATTTAATAAAGTACCTCCATCAGTAGCTTTTGTAAGTTGTAGACATGGAGTATCAACTAAAGGATGTAACCTTATCTTTTCACAATCTAAAAAAGTTGTGTCCTCATATATAACACAAGGTTCACCATCAAGATCAGGTCCTGAAACAAGTTCTTGAATATAAGGTACATTGTCAATATTCATTGAGCGTGATGGATTATGACCATCATCCCAATATACTTGCCAGGTACAATCAAAATTTTCTTTTGCTGCCCCGGTAATTAAATGTTTCTTTTTAAAATTTAAACATGGGTCATTTACTATAACTTCATATTTACATTCACTATCATCAAATCTTCCTATCTCACTACTAATACCATCAGTTGAGTATACAACCCATTCATCTGCATATCTATGTATTGCACCTATAATTGTATAAGGTATTACTCCACATTGTAAATTAGCTGGCTCATTCCCAATAACACCTATGTCACCATCACTACTATTATTTGCAGCATTTATTGCATGATACCAAGAATTATTAGGCTCAAATGAGGGCGTAATATCCTTGTTCATTCCTTTTGAGAATGTGTTTGTTGAAACAGAGGAGCTATTTTTCCTTTGAGGTGCTTTCCTTTGTGTTGGTGCTTTTGATTTAGATGTTGCCTTCTTTTTTGCCATTACCAATAAATGTTGTTAATTAATTACAAGTTGATGTAGAAGTAGTTGATGAAGTACCATCACTACTAACAACAGCTGGACCGGCTAACCTTGGATTAACAGGAGCATAGCTTAAGAACATATTATAATAATTATGATATTGTGCTCTTCTATTAACCTCCCACATTTTTCTCATCTCTCTAAAGTCTGGTGTATTAACAAAACTCAAAGCATTATTTCTAGCAGCTCTTAATCTTTGTTCTACTAAACCTAATTGCTGAGAAACATTTTCTCCTTGCCAAACCATATTTTCTAATATTCTTTGTTTTAAAGCATATTCATAATATTCATTACAATATGGTTGATCCAATACTAATAAATCTCCATCAGCATTTTCCATAGAGCCCTGGTAACTTATATATACTTTCCCAGTTTTAAATGTAGTTATCAAAAATCCATCTTTTATTTCTGCTATGTCTAATGCTTGAGCACCTAGACCAGGACAAAAACATGTTGGATCATTTACATTACTTATTCTCAATTGTGTCCAACTACTAAACTGTCTGTATTGACTAGGACCAACTCTTTGTACTAATTGATAGCTATCAGTATCATTACATGTTTTAATAACACAAACATCTTTACATGTGTCATCTGTACTACATGGTGCTTTATCTGAAGGTGCTGGTACATAAGGCACATCATTAAATGTTTCTACATGTGTACCAGATGGCATAGAATTATTTACTGTATATGATCCACATCTAAATGCATAATTTATATATGCAAAATCCATAGGTAATTGTGCTTTACCATGTTCTACATCTATGACTGTTTGCTTTGTTCTATGTATTTTTAATCCTAAATCATAATTAACCCGTGTTGCAACTTTAATAAGTTGTTGAGGTTCTATCATACCTTCTAATGCATAATTAGAAAAATCAATGGAAACATCTTCCATCAATTGACTGAATGTTCTATATTTATTTGATACTCCCATTATTGTCTATTTATATTACGTTTGTTGTCTGAATCCTCAGAAGGGATTTGCATTGTGCCCATCATAGTTTGAATAACTGATGCTTCTATTTCAGCAAATAATGCTTCTGGAATATAAATAGGTTGTTCATATCTTGGCGTACAGTCATCTTCAGTATCACAGTTCCATCTGGTTATATCAGAATTAAAAACTCCTTCTACTTTTAATGCATCCCATGCAATATTAGGAGAATATATATAACCATCTAACCACCAGAAATATAATGTCTTATTATATCTAAAGCTTGTTGTCTTTGTCATTGATGTGTATGTTCCAGGCTGAGTTGCCTGTAACTCTTGTGATCCATCTATAGAACTAATAGTGCGGATCAATGGACCCCAGTAACCTTCTATCATATCAGGAAGTCTATGTTTTGTACGTTTTATAGTACATCCACTTTGAATTCCACTACATCCTGCTTCAACTTTATCTACTTCTATTAATTCTACATAAGGTAATGTTTTCCAAACAGAATTAAACTTCATTAGCTTGTTTGCATAGTCTTGCCTTCTCATTAAAACTTGAGCAAACTTTTCAACCAAACTATAAATATATCTATCTGTAATAAATGCATCCTGTACCTCGGCTTTAACCTGACCTCTTATTCTTGATACTACTTCTGCTATTGTTGACATGTTATTTATATTTCAAATTCATTATACTTTTTTAGAGCATGTTTGGTTTTTTCTGCTTGCTCATCATAAAGATGTGCTACTCTATATTTATTTTTCATAACCACATACTTTGTCCAATTTAAAGGGTAATGTTTAGCAACTGATCTTTTAAAATTTCTACAAGCTTTAAATCTCCATAAATCTCTATTCTTAAATCTATATTTTGCAGACCAGTTTGTATAAAATATTTTACCTATATTACCATCCGTTTCCCAATTTTTATTCTGTAAGACCTTACCATATTTTTTTGACAGAGCATAATCAGTATTAACAGATTGTGAATTAGGACATGTTCCAATAAACAAATACCCCAATGAATCTGGTAATTCTACTCCGTCTCTATTAGATATTGCTGCCTTCCATAAATTTTCATTATATGTTTTAATTATTAACTTTAATTTCTTATTATCTATCTCAGAGTATAAAGGTTTCTTATCTTTAAACTCTCTATATGTTTCTTCATTTAATATACCTAATCTTTTTTGCCTATATCTTGGAGCATTTAAATTGGGTTTTTTAAAATTATTTATCATACGGTTACATTTATAATTTACAAAAAAAACCCCACTTAATGAAATTAAAAGTGGAGTCTTTACAAAGCTTGGTAGGTTAATTCACATATATTTCCCATTGTAGGATGTTGAATCTCTAATTTACCTGATCTCCTATTACCTACATATTTATTACTATAGTGATAATAATCAGTCTTACCTAAACTAGGAAGAGTCTTTTCTATGAACCCAGCTGTCTCATTAGAAGTCATATATTCCACCTTCCTATCTGTATGTATATGACCTTTAAACAGTGTTCTATTAATAGTAGTACCCCATTCTCTTGGATACTCTGTAGCATATATTAGAGGATTGTTTTTACTTCTTTTATCTCCATGCTCAAATGCATTAAAATTATTATGCCATACATGAACTTTTCTTTCTTCATACTTAGTATCCCAAGTTATTTCATCACTATCAATTGATTTAGATAGTGCATGAACTAAATGAAAAGATGATAACCTATCATGATTACCTGGTACATATACTACTACTAAATCTTTACAAAATGCTTTTATATAATTGATAGCCCAATGCATAGCATCAAATGCTTGCACATAAGCCTCTGTAGCTGTCATACAGTTGTCTAAACCTGTTCCGCTAGTAGTAGTGCCCTCAAAGGTATCCATGTTGATTAAATCACCTCCTACAACAAAGTACATTCTTTCCATATAATGTACTGGTGCAGCCTTACCTATCAAATATTTAATGGTATCTTCAAAATCTTTATCTATTGTATCATTACCTTCTTTACCAAAATGTATATCCTGTAATGATATAACACCACATACAGGATCCAAATTATTACGTGATTTTAAATTAAACTTTGGAAGCTTGTGTTTTTTAGGTTCCCAAACATCCAATAAATTTTTAAAAAGATTTTCTTCTTGATCTTTTAGTTTAGTAACCAATGCAGATACTCTCCAGTGATCACCCATTTGTTTATTCCAATACTGTGATAACTTCCACTTATCTGTATCAATTTTAAGTAGTTGTATAATTTCTTCTGCACTTTTAGGTTCATGATCAAATGTACCTGATATCTTTCCTTCTCCTTTATCTAAATCTATTGATTCTACAAGCTGTGAGTTATCAGCAGCTTTATGAAAGAACTTACTTCTTTTTCTATCTTTTTTTCTTTCATGTAATACTTCCTTTTTAATTCTTATATAATCATCTTCATCCATGTCACAACGTTCAGCAGATATACTACTATTCTTTTTCCATTTCAGTGAGTTGATTACTTTCTGTTTTAGAATGTCCATATGCTAATTTATTTTTGTATAAAGATATAAAAAAAAAAGAGACTGGGGTAATACCCAGCCTCTCCCAACGTTTGCAGTAGAAAACCAACAAACCACTACAGTTGTTTTTTTGTTATACAGCCAGTGTAGAAAATAATATTTCTATTGGTTTACATCCTGACCCTATGCTACTATCTACTACTTTAACTTTATAAGCAGTACTAGCTACTAAATTTGTTATAGTGTAATTTGTAATTGTTGTTACAATAGGTGTGCTATTTGCTAATGTCCATCCTGTTGGAGCAACCTGAGTATCATAATAAATATTAATACCCGTGCTGTTAGCCCATATACCGTTCCATAATATGTTAGCTGTTGAACTTGTAACTTCACCAGCAAATACATTATATGGATCATGTGCCACATCTTCTGAAGTACAAGTACCTAATCCGTTTGCAAATATTAATGCAAACTTTTGAATTATAGCATCAAGTCTATCACCAGATTTAATCATTATTTGTGCACTTGGATCACCTATCTGAAAAGTAGTACCACAATAACTTACACATGCTGCACACTGAATGTCATCACATCTTTCACTTCCTACACTACAATCAGTGTAAGAACATGGATTAGTTAATGCTGTGTCAGCACAGCTACATTTACTACTACATTTTGTACAATTACATGCCATTTCTTTTATTTTTTATTATGAACAACCTGCTATTATCTCAGAAGAAATCACTGATGGATCAGAACTTAAATTCCAATTTCCTCCAGTCTGTATTGATAATTCTTTCCAAGGGAATATTTGTGTCCCATTTATGTTTCCGCTCATACCAGCTCCTGATCCGCAAACAAAGTATTTTACTCCATTAGTATTTGCATCAGCAATCATTTGTTGTATTCCTGACCATACAGGTGGTACAAAGCTATCATATTGACCTCCTGGTAAATTATCAGTTATTATAATTACATATTTAGCAACATTAGCTCTAAGTACTCCAGATAAATTTGAAGATCCAACTATCAATTGAGCTGCATAATCTGTTGGCTCAGGAACGTTCATACCTTGTCCAAGATTTACACATGTTCCATCTACACCACCATCAAGTTTATTTAATTGAGTAGTAAAGCTTGTTCCATTATTTGTAGCAAACTGTTCCCAAGAAGTAATATATTGATATGTTCCTGATGGACTAGCAGCTATTACTTTTTGTGCAGAAGGTAAACCTGAATAATCTGCACATCCACTATATACTGGCTGTGGTTGTATATACTCATCTGCAGTAACTAACGCTAATCTATAATCATTTGCACCTGATGCGGTATCTATAGTATTTACTAAACTTGAAACACCAGCTTTAATAGCACTAATTTGACCACCCATAGAGCTTGTGTAGTCTATTATAAATGCTACATCCATCCCATCTGTACATGGAGCACTTGCAGTAGTAGTAGTAAATAATGTGTCAATACAATCTGTATTAGTTTGACCATCTATTTCTATATCTATTTCTACTTTGTATTCTGTGCTTGCAGCTAATCCAGTTACTGGCTGCGTTATTGAAACTCCAGGATTATTAACTGTATAAGTTTGTGTTGTAACGCCAGTTGAAACATTTACTACTCTTATTGTATAAGTAGCTGTTGTTCCTAATGCGTTTGAAATATTTATTGATGCTTCTGTTTGTGTCACTGCCGTTATTAATACTGAAGTTGGACAAGGAATAATCCCTGTTATTGTTGAACCTATTCTATCCTCACATGTGTTAGTACCATCTGTTACTGAAAAATCAATTAAAATAGATAAATCTCCAAATGTATTTAATGTTGGAATAGCAAAGTTAAATCCTCCTGGAGAACTTTGTAATGCAGGTACATCTACTGTAGCAGTAACTGATACATTATCATCATCAGTAATAGTAATTACACTAGCACCCACTGAACTGTTAAACGTTCCTGGAATGCTTGAAGCATTAAAGTCAAAATTAATTGATGCAATTATACCTGCAGCATTTAATGTAGAAGTTGCTGTATATGCAAAAGTTACTGAATCACATCCTGAAGGACAACAGTTATCTTGTATTGCTGAAATAGCACTATACATATCATCTATTACTACCCAAGCATTTTGCATGGATTGTGCTAATGTAGATGGAGCATTATTCCAACCTGTAAAACTTCCATAAGAAGTATTAGGTAAAGTTAATGATGCTGACGTTCCTTGTATTGTTGTTTGTGATATTGCTGAATTAATAGCAGCAGGTAATCCTACTGCTGTCTCTAAAGCACAAAATCTAGCCTCAAGAGCTAGAAGTAATACAGAAACATCTGTTAAGTTTCCTACATTAATTATACAAGTTGGTATAACTTGTTTCTCTGCAACTACACCAGAACATGGTAAAACACATGCTTCTAAAGTAGATATTCTAGTATCATAACTAGTAAGAGTTGTATTTATAAGTTGAATACTTTGTAGGTTTGTACATACCTGTTGAGCTATTAAAGTAGCAAACTCATCTAAACGTAGTTCAGTAACAGGATTTCCATTAGCATCATTGTATTGTAAACAAGCAGGCAACACCATCATTGGTAAATTACTTTCTACTTGTGATTCTGAACTCAACCTAGATGTTGGTTGAGGCACTTGACCTGTACCAGTATTATCACATATTTGAGTAACCATTGCCTGTAAAACAGGAACTAATGTAGTAGGTGTAGTACCTTGTATATTAAGACATGTCAAATCTAATCCTGATAAATTTGGATTAGCGTCAACACCATTGGTAATCATGTCACATACCTTTGTAGCTAATTTTGCTGTTACGTCACTAATAGAATCACCATTGCATAAATCTATGCAGCTGATATCTGGCCCTTGCCATATAACGCAATTAGATGATATATTATTACATCCGTTTGTTGTGGCACTTGAATTTGTTGGAATCATAGATACTTATTTTTTACTCTAATGCAATGTCTGGTTATAAACTATACATTAATAATATACAAAAAATTTTAAAACCAAACAAACAATGCTCAGTTTTAAAATTTTTAAATAAGTAAATATGTAAGGAAGTATTAGGCTACTACTTCTGCATTTTCTTCTACTTCAGATAATGTACCGTCTTCTAAACTAATATTAACAGATCCATATTTATCCTCTAATGCAGTTGTAGTATCTTTCCATTCTGCTTGGAGCTCAGTATGTCTTGCACACAATGTATTTTTTACTAATTCAGCATTACCTATATTCATCAACAACGTGTTGATTTTTTGTTGAAGATCTTTTACATCTTCTAGCTCTTTCTTAGTGAGCTTTTTTGCTTTTGATTTTGCCATTTGACTTTGGTTTTAAATATATTAATATAATTCAAAGATAATTAAATTTTATTTATTTCCAAGGAAGATCTTCAATTATTTTTACATCAGGAAATAATTCATCCTCAATCATTTGTGAAAGGTGCTTTAAATAAGCCTCTCTTATATTCTTTTTCAAAAAAGCAATTACTTCTGATTTAGTTAATTGATTATAGTCTTTTAATAAAATTGGATCTTCAACATCTTTAGGTATCATAAATGATCCACTAACAATGTAATTTCCAGGCTTAATATCTTTCTTTAAACTTTTTGGAATAACTAATGTACCCTTGTAATCAAAGAACACTTCCAATAATATATTATTTTTATTAGCAATAAACTTTGTTATCTCAATACTATATCTAATAAATGGCTTTTCTATTTTTTTAGCAAAAGGTTTCTCAATAACTTTATGAACTTTAGGTTTTCTCTTAATTGCTTTCTTTACTACAGGTTTTTTAACAGCTGGCTTTTTACTAACTACTTTTTTCTTAACCACTTTCTTTTTAACTTTTTTCTTTGCCATTGTTTATTGATTTAATCTATTTTTTACAAAGTGCGGATGAACTTACTCTGCTTTGACCATCTATTAATATCCAGTACCCATTACCTATTTTACAATATCCCGCAGATAAACCTGTTGAACAACCTGAATTACTATATACATAATCTCCTACAATTGGAAAACTGCTACTTCCATCATGATAGTATGTTTTATTTACTGTTCCAAAACATGCAAGACCTTCAGTACTTGCTACTGCGGTACTACTGTATGATGTACATGTACCTGCAGATGCCCCATAAAAATCACTCATTTTTATTACACCGGATGCAACACCTGCTAAATTTCTAAAATTAGTTTGACCTAAACTAGAATTAGCATTCTGTGCTAAACCAAGCTCTACGTTAATAGATCTGTTAGCAGATGTACCACCTATAGACATTGTTCCACTACTTGCTAAAGCCATCTAATTGTAATTTAAGTTCATCTATTTGTTTCTGTTGGTCTTTTACTGCTTCTATAAGATATCCTACTAGGTTACCGTATGCTACAGATTTCATACCATCTTCCTTCTCATTAGTCATTACTAATTCAGGTGCAACTTTTTCAAGCTCTTGTGCAATAACACCAGAACCAGCTTTACCATCTTTAGTGTATGAGACACCTCTCATATCTAAAACTTTAGAACCATCTAAAGTTTCTATATCATCTTTTAATCTTTCATCAGAGAATGCAGTAATATTACCAGTAGCTGTAAAGTTTCCATTGTCAGCATCAAAAGTAAATCTTGTAGCATTACCACTATTTCCATCTCTTATCTTAAAGTCTTCTCCGTTGTTTATATCCATAAACATATCAGAACCACTAAAGAACATTTCTACATCATCACCTGTTCCAAAACGTAATATATCATTATCAGCTAAATCAATGACTCCTCTAACATTCAGTGTACTGTTAACAGTCCAGTTAGTAACTGAGGTAGTATCCCTAGGCATAAATGGCAAATCTGCCATAGTAAAAGATCTTGTTTCACCACCACCAGAAGAATCTAAACCAACCATTACTAAATCATCAATTTCTGGTTCTCCACTACCACCAGGACAATCTGCTATAATACCACTACTACCATAGTCTACAGATACAGTTCCTGAACCAGTTATTGTTCCACCAGTTAACCCACTTCCTGTAGCAACTGATGTGACAGTACCTGTATTAGTTGTATAACCAGCTCCATTAGTTAACTGATTATTATTAGTAATAGTACAGTTTAATGTTACAGTACCACTTGTACCACCCCCACTCATTCCTGTTCCTGCAGTTACTCCTGTAATATCTCCTGAATTATTAGTAAAAGGAAGATTACTCATAGTTGTTTCAAACACATTACCAGCAGAATTTGCAACAAGCAAAAAATCTCCTGTTCCAATTGCACCAGTAGCAGTTGGTGCTGCTTTTATAATGCTATCAGTACCTAAATAATCAACACTAATAGTAGGTGTACCTGATGTACCTCCCCCTGATAAACCTGCTCCTGCACTAACACCGTCTACATCTCCAGTACCACCTGTAGTTACGGCTGTTACTCTACCATAAGCATCAACAGTTATATTGTCTATTTTGGTTGCATTAGATGTTGAGCCATATGTTCCAGCTCCAACTCCCCCAGTAGCCATGTTTAACGTAACACTTCCAGATGTCCCACCACCAGATAAATTTGTACCAGCTACAACAGCTGTAATATCACCTTGTGGAATACTTGGAAAAGAAGCTAAGTCTCCGTTACCTCTCACATACTGTCCAGCATCTCCTGCCATTGTAATAGCAAGAGTACCTGATGAAGTTACTGCTGAGCCTACGTTAAACGCATTTCCTCCATGAGATATACCTACGCTTGTAACTGTACCTGTTGTTGAACTTGTACCTGCCCCTATAAAAGCTCTAATAGCAGAAGGACTGCTACAGTATCTTGTATAATTATCTGTACTATTATTAACCCTAAAAGCAATTGCTCCAGATATAGTACTTTGATTTCCGTAATTAGCTCTAAGCAATCTAACATTAAGATCTGCAGCTGAATCTCTATAAGCAATAGTAGAAGCTGTTGCAGCAGTTGTTGCATTAGATGTTACTGTAAATGTACTATTGCCACTTTGATTTGCAGTTGCACTCATTGAACCACTTAATCCATTACCACTTGTAGCACCATTAATTTGACCATTACCAACAGAACTTGAAGTTATATATCCTGAGTTATTAGTCCATTGTGATATGTTACCTGATTTATTAGTAAATGTTTGTGTATTACTTGGAGTTGTAGTTCCTTGTGGATTACTAAATGATGTAGTTAAAGTACCACCATCTTGTTGTGTAAGTGTTAGTGTTATTGTAGAAGAACCTGAATCACTAAATGCAGTGATCATGTTATCATACGCAGAGTTAGATTCTGTTGATCCACCTCCATTCCAAGTTACTGCTCCACCAACAGTTAAAGTATCTGAAGTATTATTAAATGTTAATCCTGTGTCACTTATTATATTTGATGTACTATTCCAAAAAGCTACTCTACCAGCTCCACCACTACCTGTTACATTACCAACTTGGGTATTGTCTATCTTTTGCCAAGCATCTGTTGCTTGATCAGAAAATACTGCCCAATCTCCTACGGCCCAATCTGTGATGCCATCTAGGTTAGTAGATCCAGCTACTGAAACTATGTAGTATTCTCCTACTGTTCCTGATCCACTTGATAATGTTGGTGTGTTTGTACTTGCGTTCCATACTCCATCATACTTTAAAACTCCTGTTACAGCTGTATCAATAGCTGTTTGTATTTGTGCTCCTGTTGCTAAGTTGGAAGAAGAAGAACTTACTATACCTGTATTAGCAGAAATTGATCTTGATGTTGATGTACCACTTACAGTAATTGTATTTGCATTACCTGTAGCTACAGTATTTATTTGTCCTGTTGCACCTGTTGCTACTGCTGTTACCCTTCCATATGCATCTACTGTAATAGTATCTATCTTAGTGCTATTTGATGTAGAACCGTAAGATCCGGATCCAATACCACCTGTTCCCATATTCAATGTGACATCACCACTTGTTCCACCACCAGTAAGATTTGTACCTGCAGTAACACTTGTAATGTCACCTGTATTAGTAGTATACCCTGCACCGTTAGTTAATTGATTGTTGTTTGTTATTGTATTGGAAATAGTTAGAGTACCACCACTTGATGTAGATGTAAGCTCTGTTTGTATACCTGCTCCTTGTGCAAAAGTTACAGTTTCCCCATTAGTTACTGTACTTGTTTCTACACCATTACCTTCTTTAAGAATCCAAGAAGACATAGAACCTCCTGATGATGTAACGTATCCACTATCATTTGTCCATTGAGATATATTACCTCCTTTATTTGTAAGAGTATTGGTTGATGATGCTGTTATATATCCAGCACCATTAGTAAGTTGATTATTATTTGTAGGTATAGTATTACTTGAAGCAGTTTTTACGTGTCCTGTTGCATCCACCGTTATACTAGCCGCTGTATATGTACCTGAAGTTACTCCGGAATTAGCATGAGCAATAGTTACAGAACCACTTGATCCACCACCTGTTATTGGTGAGGTTGTACTTATATTTGTAATATCACCTTGAGGTACACCTGCAACAGCATTATCAACGTAAGTCTTGTTTGCTGCATCTGTGCCTGATGATACCGTATCAACACCTTGAATACGTCCTGTACCCC
>JAAHTH010000246.1_pt1 | contig 52611 bp, 59 predicted proteins | sample 6116091 | NCBI WGS metagenome assembly JAAHTH01 (sample SAMN13939990, study PRJNA603662) | sponge metagenome | isolation source: marine sponge | host: Mycale hentscheli | place: New Zealand | collected 2006 | reverse complement strand
ATAGAACATTATATAAAAATTTATTTAAATCAAATATGAATATAAACCCAACAGAACAAACAAGTACATTTCCAGTTCCAGTAAGTAAACTTAAAGGCCATTTAATGGACAATATAGGTTTAAGCTGGACAACACCACAAGGTTATAAATTTTTAATTAAAAGAGAGTATATACCTTGGATAGAAGCAAATGCTAAAACCTCGATGTATAATGATAATCGAAGCTACATTTACAACAAGGCTTTCTATGAAGCCTTTTTTAATCCTAAGCATAATCTAGAAGCTAAGAAAGAAAAATTATTAGAAAAAATAAATGCGTCGCATCGGTTTGAACTTATAAGAATATGGGCTGCTGAAAGAGGTATATACAAAGATGGCAACTCACATACGCAATATGTTAAACTAATGGAAGAAGCTGGTGAATTAGCAGCGGCTTTGCTCAATAAAAATTCTTACGAAATTAAAGATGCTATTGGTGATATGGTTGTTGTATTAACAAACTTAGCTGCTTTAGAGGATATGCAAATTGAAAATTGTATTGATTCAGCTTATAATGAAATAGCTAATAGAACCGGTGTTATGCATAACGGCACATTTGTTAAAACAGGAGTAAAAGAAACACTATGAAGATAAATACCAAAGACGAAATAGTACTATCAGTGCTAAAGAAAATGGATCAACGTAGTATTATTGGTCAGCAGAAATACGGCGCCACAATGATGCAAGAAATCGAAGGTCAAGAAAAAGATCTAAATCGTTTCTTAGTTGACGTTCAAGAAGAACTAATGGATGCGCTACTTTATATTGAAGCTGCTAAACGTTGTTTATCAGACGAGATTGAAGAGGCTATGATCAACAGAATTAATGTTGTTGGTCAGAATGGTAATGATGGTTTACACTATCACGATATTGAAGTAAATGAACAAGAGACCTTATAAAAAAAGAAGACGTAAAAAAGGTCCAGTGCAGTCGAAGAAGGTGTCATATGATGGCATCAACTTCGCCTCTGGCCTTGAGCGTTATATGTATATGGCTTTGAAAAAAGCAAAAATCAAAGCTAAATACGAAGGAGAGACTTTTGTTTTGCTAGCCGGTTTTCATTTTGATAACGAGGTATATGAAAGACAAGCTAATGGTAAGGGTGATTACAAGAATAGAGGTTGCAAGCGCATACTACCTATCAAGTATACGCCAGATTTTATTGGTGAGGATTTTATAATAGAAACAAAAGGTAGAGCTAATGAATCATTTCCAATGCGTTGGAAGTTATTTAAAAGATTAGTTATGAATCAATTTCCTAACGTAACATTGTACAAACCACAAAATCAAAAAGAATGCGACGAGACAATAAGCATAATCCTTTCGAAGCGAAAAGGATAGCTAGACAGAAGTATGCCGAGCGTCAAATTGATAAGTTTGTCAAATGGAGCTGGGAAATTAGAGGTAAAGTTAAATACAAAGAACTAGTAGAATTACAAGAACAATATGGAATTAGATGTAGCTAGAATAGAGGAATACGCTAGACAGAAGTATCCTAAGACGTTTAAAGATAAAACAATGACTATAACAGAAAATCAAAGTTTTTATCTTATAAAAACAAACAAAGACGAATCACCATTAATACTAAGTAAAAACATATGAAAGAAGAAGCAAAAAAAGTTTGGAGTTTATCATTAGGTACATATCCAGGAATATTATTAGGTATGAGAACATATCACGAAGATGAGCAAACAACACATGTGTTTTATTTACCATTTATTGACTTGGCATTAGAAGTTTATAAGTAATGATGGAAGATAAAGACTCACAACTAGAGGTCATATGCGTGTTTGTAGATGATATACTAGACGATATGTCTAAACTTAAAAGAACGACTAAGAAAGATGATCTATTTGCTTATATAGACTCTTGGAAAACAAACTTAAAAACAATTAAAACAATAACAGAGTTATAATGGGATTATTCGACGAAAGAATAGCATATAAGCCTTTTGAGTACCCTGAGTACTATACAGAAGGCTGGTTAAAACAAGCTCAAGCATTTTGGTTACACACTGAAATCTCAATGCAGAGCGATATTAAAGATTGGAAAGAAAAACTAAATGACAAAGAGAAGAACTTGGTTGGAAACATACTACTCGGCTTCGCCCAAACGGAGTGCGCAGTGTCGGATTATTGGACGCAGAAAGTTGTCGGGTGGTTTCCTAAACACGAAATACAACAGATGGCAATGATGTTTGGCTCGCAAGAGACAGTACACGCGGTTGCATATAGTTATTTAAATGAAACATTAAAATTAGAAGATTATGAAGCATTTTTGCATGAGCCTGCTACCTCACAGAGATTTGATAATTTGGTTGCTTATGACGGCTCAAGTCCTATTGGTATTGGTAAGTCTCTTGCCGTTTTTTCTGCTTTCGCTGAAGGCGTTAGTTTGTATTCAGCTTTTGCTGTACTTTATAGCTTCCAGCTTCGTAATTTGCTTAAGGGTATTGGACAGCAAATGAAATGGTCAGTAAGAGACGAATCATTACACAGCAAGATGGGTTGTAAGCTATTTCGCGATATGTGCAGTGAAAACGATCAATTACTGAATTTATGTCGAGAAGATATAATAAAAGCTGCAGAAACCATGATAAAGCTTGAAACTAAATATATAGACAAGATGTTTGAAATGGGTGACATTGAAGGTATCAAGTCTAATGATTTAAAACATTTTATAAAAAAGAGAGCAAATGAAAAACTGGTTGAACTTGGTTACGTTGACTTGGGGAACTATTTCCCGTATGACAAGAATGCAGCGTCTAATCTTGATTGGTTCTATCATCTTACCGGCGGGGTCACTCATACTGATTTTTTCGCGATTCGGCCGACGGATTACTCGAAAGCTGGCGAAGGGGAAGACTTCGAAGACATTTGGTAATATAATAACTGAACAAGAAATAAAAGAACAATTATATAAATGAAAAACTTTATTAAATACACTGTTATATGGATCAGTCAAAATTTAGCAATACCATTTTGGGCTGTAGGACATGTGCATTTATCTATACACGATTTTAAAGATGCGTATGAAATACTAGCTAGTTTAGCTATGAATATAATAGTGTTAATAGGGTTTATAATAGATTACAATAATGAAAGGACAAAAACAGAGTAGGACAGATCTACTTGAAAAAAAGATACAAGCCTTAATTGGTGTTGTACAACAACTATTAGATGAAAATGCTTATTTAAAAGATTTAGCAGTAGGAACATTAGAAACAATTAAATGCATGCCAGATTATGATGAAGCAATCGAGAAGCTTAAAGAACAAGTTGCTAAGGACTCTAGTGAGACAAAAGAGACTGAGTCCTTGGAAACGACTAGCGACTAGGTCAGGATATATGGGCAGTGGTTTTTTAATCGCTGCTCAATGGACTATAGAGCCTAAACTTTATATTATAGGTTTTATACTAGTAATGATACAAACAGCTTCAAGAAAACAATGGAACCTTGTGGCTTTAAATATGAACGGATTAATAGCATGGATTAAACACTTAACAATTATATAAATGTGGAATGAAAACTGGAAAAAAGGTGAAGATTACCCTGCGTGGGGTAATAACGACGTATACAAGAAGACTGTATCCGGGGGATATTTACTCGACGGAGAGTCACCTAGAGAAGCATACATGCGCGTCTCTAAAACAGTTGCTCGTAGATTATTCAAACCAGAAATGGCAGAAACTTTCTTCGAGTATATCTGGAACGGTTGGCTTTGTCTTGCTAGTCCTGTATTATCTAACACCGGTACTGACCGCGGCTTGCCTATTAGCTGTTTTGGTATCGATGTAGCTGATAGCATACAAGACATAGGTAGTAAAAATTTAGAAATGATGCTACTCGCTAAGCACGGCGGTGGAGTTGGTATCGGAGTTAATATGATTAGACCCGCTGGCGCTAAAATTACAGGAAATGGAACATCAGACGGAGTCGTCCCGTTCTGCAAGATATACGACTCAACAATTCTCGCAACTAATCAAGGATCTGTCAGAAGAGGAGCTGCTTCAGTTAACATTAACATTGAGCACGATGATTTTGAAGAGTGGCTTGAAATCAGAGAGCCAAAAGGAGATGTCAACAGACAGTCGCTTAATTTACATCAATGCGCAGTTGTTGGTGACAAGTTTATGCGTAAGCTTGAACAAGGAGATAAGGACGCTAGAAATAGATGGAGTAAACTACTTAGAAAGCGAAAGGCAACTGGAGAACCGTATATCATGTTTAAAGGAAATGTTAACAAATCAAATCCAAAAGCATACAAAGAAAACGGATTAAAAGTACATATGACAAACATATGTTCAGAAATTACATTACACACAGATGAAAATCACAGCTTTGTTTGTTGCTTATCATCATTAAATTTAGCAAAATATGAAGAATGGAAAGGTACTAACCTTATATACGACGCTATATGGTTTCTCGATGGCGTTATGGAGGAATTTATTCAAAGAGCCAAAGGACTTAGAGGTTTTGAAAACGCCGTTCGTTCTGCTACTAAAGGACGAGCACTTGGGTTGGGTGTACTCGGATGGCATACGTATCTCCAAGAAAATGGCCTTCCTTTTGAAGGTCTCCTCGCTCAGTTTGAAACTAGGAAAATCTTTTCGCAGATTAAAATCGAAAGTGAAAGAGCTTCCAGAGATCTTGCTGAAATTTATGGCGAGCCTTTGTGGTGTGCTGGTACTGGTATGCGTAATACTCATCTTCGTGCTATTGCTCCCACTGTTAGCAATTCAAAGCTTAGTGGGAACATCTCGCCTGGAATAGAGCCTTGGGCTGCTAATGTATTTACAGAGCAATCTGCTAAAGGCACTTTTATACGTAAAAATCCTACGCTACTAAAACTATTAAGAAAACTTAAAATTAATACAAATGAAACTTGGGATAAGATACTCGCGGATGGTGGTAGCATTCAAGGTTTATCTGAACTTGATGGGGTTGTTGTTGGCACACACGAAATCCCTGCGAAAGAAGTATTTAAGACGTTTAAGGAAATTAATCAATTAGAATTAGTTAATCAAGCCGGTATACGACAGCAATACATTGATCAAGCAGTAAGTTTAAATCTAGCTTTCCCTAGCGTAGCAACACCTAAATGGATTAATCAAGTCCATATGCAGGCTTGGAAAAATGGTATTAAAACTTTGTATTATACAAGGACAGAATCAGTGCTTCGTGGAGATATAGCACAACAAGCAATGAGTGAAGATTGTTTGGCTTGTGATGGCTAAAGGCTAAAAGTTATGACTTTTTTATACATACAATAACTAATGTGTATAAAAAATTGAATAATCTATACATATTAAAAAAAAGGGCTCTCGTAATGAGGGCCCTTTCTTGGTTACAGGAACTTTTGGGTATGGTACGCCCAGTTTATTTTTGTTCCTTTTTAGCTAATCTCTTATTTAGTCTTTTTAATTTTTTTTGAGCTTTTCTTTCTCCTGGACTAGATTCAAAATCTTCAGAAGAAGACTTAGATCTAATAAAAGCTTTTTTTCTAGTTTCCTCTATTTTTTCTTCTAATTTTTCTTTTTTAGTTTTTTCACGAGTAGCGCTGACAACGCGACCAGCTTCCGCTGCTTCTTTATCATAACCGTTTTTATTTAAAGGACTTTTTGCCATAAATGGCGTGCTAAATTTATTCATAATTTTTATTTTTTAAACATTAACTTATATAACAGTGAATTCCATTTGCCTTTTAAGTATTCGTTAAACTCAACTAATTTTTTTCCTATTTTTATTAAAAATTTTCCCATAATTATTTTATATTTAAACCTTTTTTAACAGCTTGTCTTTTGTTTTCATCTAAAAAGCCACTGTATTTATCTTTATTCGCATAGTAATGCTTAACTGCTTTACCACCAGCTTTACCTCCTTTACCTATTTCTTCTGATATAGAAAATCTATCAAACGATACGGTCTTAGATGGATCTCCTTTTATAAAGCCATCTTCTTCGTCCATATATCCTTTTTCTTTCTTTTCAACATAGTCTCTATATCTTCCTACTTGCTCTACTTTGTCAGCCATTTTCTTAGCTAACTTAGGATCTATATTCTTAGCAGGACTATCTTCAGGTGCTGCTAATATTTTTTCTTTTAACTCTTCAGGTAATCTGTTTTGTTTACCTACTAGTTTTTTGTCGATAGGACTTTTTTTCATAAAAGGTCCAGAGAATTTTGATGCGTTCATTTTTATTTTTTTGATTTATTTTTTTGACAAAAGTTTCTAGCAGCTTCTACACTACCAAAACCCCATTTTTTTAAAGCCATTGCTCTCTTTGTTGGCTCACCTTTAGCGTCTTTCATTGCGCCTGCCATACCAGCAAATCTACAAGCAAAAGATACTCTACGCTTGTTAGTACCTTTAGTTAATCTCTTACCTAACTTTTTACCTGTTTCAGATGTGTATTCTGAACGCATTTTTCTATTTTGCTTTTCGTAAGCTTTTTCTTTTATGTTGATTGGTGATTTGTATGCCATAATTTATATATTACAATATTCTTCGTTAGCATTAAAACAAGGGCAAGCTTTAGCTGAAAACTCGTTGTGACCGTGTATTGTAGCTTCTGGATGCATTTTCTTTAATGTTTTAAGCAACAGTAATAAACTTTCTTTTTGCTCCGGTGTTCTAGTGTCTTTTGGTTCCATAGATAGTCCTAAACCTCCGATATAACAAATACCTATAGAACCTTCATTGTGATTTTTAACGTGAGCACCTGTTTCGCATATACTACGACCATATTCTATAGTGCCGTCAAGTGCAACTACATAATGATAACCTATACATCTCCAGCCACGATCTTTATGCCATTGATCTATAGTCGATGCAGTAACATTATTACCTTCTTTTGTAGCGGAGCAATGTACAATTATTTTATTTATTGTTCTCATCACGCTTTATGTGTATCCACTTAGATACAGTGTACCCAATTGTGATCACAAGTAACAATATTTTCAAACCGTCTTCTATTTGTGTAAATGTTGTTACGCCGAGAGTCCCAGCGTTCATTGCGTATAATCTAATATCTGATAAACTCATAGTTATTTTTTTCTACAGCTTCCTTTACTGTAAGGTTTTTTTCCTGGAACTGGCTCATATCCAGTCCAACATCTACTTTTATTAAAAGGAGAAACAGGCTTCATCATGTCTAGTGGGCTTTTAACAACATAAGGTCCTTTTTTATCTACTTTTATTGTAGAATAATCTTGAACAGATAGCTGTGGAAAAGTAGAAGAATCGCCTTCTTTTTTAGCAAACTGCTTTTCAAAATCATCTTCAGTTACGTAATCACCTGGTTTATAGATCTTGCTAGGTTTGTTAATTCTAATAGTATCTCTAACTTTTTTATTTTTTGGATTCGGCATCTTTCTTTTTATTTTGTAATTTTATAATTTCTTTAACTCTTTGCTCTTCTTTAGTTAATGCTCTAATTTCTTTTTTAGTTAAACCTAAATCTAGTAGCATTTTAACTTGATCTGATTTATTAAGATCAAATAATTTTTTAGTTTGTTTTTCAGTTTCAGTTAATACTGGCGTGTCTTCAGCTAAACCAAAATAAGGTAGTCCAACATCCCAACCTGACCAACCTAAAGCTAGCGCTACTTTTTGCCAGTTTTCTGTAGCAGGGTTTAATATATTACGTATGTTATTCATTTTCATAACAGCTCTATCCAACGGTATGTTAAATGTAGCTGATATAACCTGCGCGCCAGCTAAATAAGCTGGGTTGTCCATGCTAAAACCTTCTTCTTTTATTGCTTTACGATTCCAAGAAACAGTTCTTGCAGCTGATTTTATTTTTCTAATCTTAGATCCAAGTGCTGGAGCTATAGAAAGTAAATCATCAAGTGCTTCTTCAAACTTAGGTGACTTCTTGTCTGCTTCTTTAGCTATAGTAATTAAGGCGTTTTTAACACCAGCAATAACCGCGCCTTGTATACCAAGACCTTTTAACTGTGAATCAATAGCACCGTTTATAGTTCTCTCAAACTTTTGCTCTTTATTCTTTTCTGTCAACTCTTCATCATCTTCGTCGTCATCAAACAATGCCCAAGCTAAACCGCTTTGTAGCGCGTTAAATAAAAGGTTTTGCATAGCGCCATAGTAAACTATTTTAGATACATTGCTTCTCCAATCACCTCTTTTGTTTACCAAATCTTGTACAGCTCTTTTTTGTATACGTACATACTGAAGCTGTGTGTTACCGAACTGAAGTATAATACGACCAATTAAAGATCTTTGCTGTTGACTAATTTTAGACGGACTACTAGACTGCTGGTTTTCTTCAGCTATAGCTCTAAAGTCATTAAAAGCTTGTTCTTCTGCTGCTTTTCTGTCCATACCTTGTTCAACCAAAGCTTCAGTTCTATTTCTATAAAATGTAGCGCCACCAGAAGCTATAGCAAAACTATCCGCATATCTTGTAAATACAAAACCTTTGTTTAGTAAATATGATATAGCAGCGTTAACTTTGTTTTTACTGCCTTCAACAGCATCAGCTATTTCAGATTCACTTACGTTAATTTTAAGACCGTCTCGTCTTTCAAGCAAGTAATCAGAGTTCATAAGAGTTAAAAAGTCACCCCAAAATTGTTTTTGGTTAGCAAAAGCTTTACCCGCCTTTAATATATTATTATCACCCCAATTTATAAAGTTTACCGCAGAAATAGTCTGTAATACTGCAGATCTTGTATTTAAGAACATTATAGCACCAACAGAATTGTTTAACCAGTCTAATATACCGTTAGAAACTCTATCACCACCTAATGGTCTATTACTACCAGACTTCATTGCTCTAAGTGAGTCTTTCAATGCTTCAACATACTTAGCTCCAAAAGCAGCTTCTAGTTTGTTTATATTTTTTTCAGAGAATATAATGTCTACATTTTCTTGCCACTCTTGTAAATACTCTGCTCTATTAACTTTATTAATACCAGATATAACATCTGTTGTAATATTACCTGCTGTCCAGTCTTTGTCTGGTTTTGGGTATGGTTTACCTTTTTGTATTGTTATTAAATTATCAGCAAATACACTGAGCTCAGCGTCATTAGCTATAAAATCAGTTAATCTTTTTTGATCACGCTTAGATAAACCTGGAACTTCAATACCTTGTTTATTCCATATATAGGTTCTAATAGCATGCTGATATGTATACTTAGCAATACCAGTTTCTTTTTCTAAAGTCTTTGGTATATTTTTAAATTGCTTTTTCAAAGCCTTGTAATCTCTACCAGCTGAAACTTTAGCCTGTGATATAGCTATTTCAGCTCTGTTATATGGATCTAATAAGTTAGTCTTATAGAACGCCATTTGAGCATCTCCAACTTTGCCTTTACCTAAAGTTTTATAAAGTAAACCTAAAAAGTCTTCAGCTGATGGTGTTGTAAAAAAAGTAAACTTACCTTTGCTAGCACCGACAGTTTTAGCTTTAGCTGCAGAAAATTGCTTATAAGATTCAATGCCTGTTTTAGCTTCTATAATGTTATTAAATACTTTGTCAAATGTTTTACGTTTACTAGCTCTAGCTTGTTGTACTTTTGATTTAACATCAACTTGACTAAGTACATCTTTAACTGCTTTAACGTTTTTAATAGCATCATCTGCAAAATAAAAATCATTATAACCTTCAGCGGCTTTACCTGCTATCCATCTACCTTTTGCAGCAGCAGTTCCATTGCCTAAGCCAACTATGTTTTGTATTTTAAGATCAATGCCATTAGCTTTCATAAAAGCTTGTATTGGCCCAGCGGCCTCAGCTGGTCTAGCTGTTAATATAAATATATCATCAGTACCTCTTGCTTTTGCTATTTTTTCCGCCACGCCAAATAGCGGTCCTTTTTCTCCGTCAATAACTTTACTAAACTCTGAAAAATCAAACTCAGCACCTTGCGCTTCTAAGTCAGAAGCTTGTTCCGCAAACTGCGTAGCGTTTATTTTGTTTACTTTATTAGCATTTATACCGGCATAAACTTGTTGTAAAAACTCTGCAGGTAAAGGTTTACCATACTCTATAGTTTCTGTGTTAATTTCATACAAGCGATCACCAAAGTCTTCCCTGTATTTCTTTAAACTTTCTTGAACATTATCATAAGTTTTTTCTACAACAAAATCAGGTAGTGATCTTTCTGTTCTAGCTCTGTTTCTTTCAACAGCTGTCTCAAGTGGTGTTGTAGCTACAACCATATGTACTTCATAACCAGCGTCTTGCAAAGCTTTTATTTTCTTAGTAGTAGCATTATAAGAAGCACCAGTGCCGTCTATAACCATACCGTTACCTGCGGCAGCATATTTATCAAACTTAGCTACAGCAGCTTTTCTAGCGGCAGCTCCAAGTTTTGATCTTGTAGATCTCTGTTCTGCAGTGTAGTCAGATTCTTTTGCTGGTAATCCAGCCTCTTGCTTCATAGCTTCTAAAGCTATATCTTGATTAACTACTTTATATCCGCGTCTACCTAGTTGTAGTCCTTTACCAACATTTGTTTTACCAGCGCCAGGACCACCAACCATAAATATAGCTTTTAGCTTTGTAGCGCCTTCACTAAACCCACCTTCTGCATTAGGTACAGTGTAAATAACATTACTTTTAGACTTAGCTAATGTATCATCAAAGTCAAATACTCTTATTTTTTTAACAGGCGCATCAGGTTTTCTAGCATTGCTTAATGCTTTATCTAATACATTTAAGCTTTTAATAACTTTTTTGCTTTGTCTAGAATTTGTTTTGTCAAGTTTTATATTATCAGGTTGAGTGTTGTTATTTATCTCCGCGTCTTTAACTTTATCTTTAAAAAGCTTTGTTTCGTTTTTAGCATATTCTTTTACTTGCTTCAATGTTTTTTCACCTGAAAACAAATCGCGCATTAACTCAGCTTGCTCAGCTTGTTGTATATTATTAGTGCCAAAGAAATATTCACTTAAAGTTTGCTTTGTCGGTATATAAAGCATGGTTGATAAATCTATACCAGCTTCACTAAATCTTATAGTAGATAATAAACCTTGATCAAGTTTTAATTTACCATCTTTAAAAAGCTCTACACCTTTGTAATATAAATCTGGCATAGATTTTTTAAAGTCTACATCTAAAAGATCATTGTTTTCTAAAGTAATCCAACCTTGCATGTAGCTAGCTTCTATAACCGGCCAAACCTCATTTACTCTACCGTCTTTTGCAGCTTGAGTTAATGTTGTTCCTACGTTATTTTGAGGTTCTGTGTGCTCTTCTATACCTTTTACGTTTCTAACAACTTTACCATTAGCATCAACTTGAATAATCAAAGCAGGGGCTAAAGCTCTAAGAGGAGAGTTTTGTGAATTTGTTGCCGCCGAAGCTATAGCATCAAAAACCCAAGCGTCTTTAGGATTTTGTTTTAAATAGTTTTCAGCTGCTAAATAAAAATCTTTTAATAAATCTAGTTTAGCTTTTTCTTTCGCTACATAACCAGGCTCAAATATAGCTTTAGCATAAGAATTAGTTACCATTCGATCTTTAGTCATTGGCGTTCTTCTTATATCAGCTTGTCTACCTATTTTATTAACTCTTTCAGCAAATCTAGAAACTATACCATATGGAGACCTTGACTCTCCAAAAACTAAAGAAAACTTAAAATAATTATTAAACTTAGGATTTTTCTTTAAAAATTTATTTAATGTTCTATCAAATCCTTGTATAACAGTTTCACCTTCAAAAGATTTAACATCATCTCCTAATAATTTATTTCTATCATAAACTCTTCTTGGTTTACCATTAGACTTAGTACCTTGTTGTTTAGTTCCTTCTTGCTTGTTACTAGATCTAGTTTGCTTAGAAGCTTTTTCTATATATTCTGCTGCTTTTCTAGGTTTTAGCATTCTCTTGCTAAACTTAGCGCCTCCAACAGCTCTTTCTGCAGTTGTAGTTACTAGATCTTCAAACATACGGTTTCTAATATGTAAATTTAATAAACCTCGTATTGTTTGACCTACAGCATCTCTATATATTGGTTTAGTAGGTTTTTGTCTAATAAGATCCATATAATCTTTTAGAGTACCTGTAAGCTTACCATTTGTATACAACGCGTTCATTACGTTTCTAGGTAAGAAAGTACCTTTGCCAAAACCGTCTTTAGTTTTAGGTAATCTAGCAAAATCATTGTTGGCGTTTTTAAGCAAAAACTGTTTAGCTGTTGTTAGTCCTTCAGCATCTGTTTTTTGATAGTTTCTAGTTTTATCAGTTATAGTTTGAGGATTTAAACCAAACATGCTAGCATATATATCTGCTACAGCTTTTGGTACATTTCTAGTCTGTCCAAAAGTTTTTATATTCTGACCCTTAAAAGCTTCTTTTGTAGCTTCTGTTATTTTAGTTTCAACCTCAATTTTATCTTTAGCACCTATTTTTTCTATTTGAGCTTGTGAAAACTCAACTGTTTCTGTAGGTTTTTTAGCTATCGGCTTTTCTTTTGTTTCTATTTCAGTAGTTTCTTCAGCCATAACGCCTTTAGCCTCTGTTACATCTGTTGTAAACTCTTCACCTAAAACTCTACGCGAAGCTTCTATAGCTCTAGCTGGTAGAAACTTATTAATATAAGCAGCTAATGGCACGCCTGATTCTGGCTTATATTCTGTTATTAAATCAAGTATACCTCTTTGTCCTGTTTCTATTTCATCTGTTAGTAATTGGCGATCAAAATTAGGCGCCTGACTTCTTGACTCTACTATTCTATTAGTAATAGGTTTAAATTTTTGTATAATATCAAAAGCAGCACCTACACCTTGTTCTTCATATAATTTTTGAACATCTAAAGAGTCTTCAATTCTTTTACTTTCTCTTGTTATATCTGCTTTATCTTTATCGCTTAAAGCGTCTATGTCTTCTAATGTTTGAGATATAGATTCTACAGCTCTAGATCCTTTAGTTCTTCTGTCAACCTTAACATCTCCTTCTACTAAAGCGCCTTTAGCTCCTTCTTCTTTTATTTTTAATTGAGTGTCTGTAAAACCTTGACCTGATTCAATAGTTTTGTTATATTCTAATAAAAAGTTAAAAACATCTTTTCCACTATTAAACTCTAGATTTAAACCAGCTTTCTTTAAAAAAGGACTTATTATTTTTTTAGCTAAAGATAACCACCAACCATCTTGCTTTGGGTTATATTTTATATCTCCATTGCTTAAAGATTCACTAACTAGTGGTATCACTTCGTCCCAAGTCATATCACCTGAATAGTTAGTATCATTTATATATTGAGAAAATCTAGACATTAATTCTTGGCCACCTGAAATATCTGGATTATTTATTATCTCTGTTAATAAAGCTTTACCAAATCTAGTAGCAGCGTCAGTATCACCTTTTAAAGCTTCTAAGAAAAATGGATGCAGAATTTCGTGCTGATCAGTTGTATAAACATTGTCTTCAGCGCTAGCCCTGTCGTTTATTAATATAATTTTTTCACCATCTTTATTTAAAGACATTCCATAACCAGTAGAATCTTGAACGTCATACCCATCATTTCTAAGCTCTTCAGCTCTTTTATCTATAGAATCTTGATCACTAAAGTTTTCAAAAGAAGCGCCAAGTTGTTCAGCCATTTTTTGCGCACCTTCTCTGGTTGCAGACGACTGTATAAAAGACATGTTAACAAGTGTTGTTAGCTCTGAATCTATTACAGCTAGTCTTTCTGTTTGAGGTTTTACAAGACTCGGGTTATCTGAGTTTTTTATTTGTTTTTTAAGATCAGCTTGCTCTATAAGCAAATCAACCATAGGTGCTTGATCTTTAACGTTTATATTAGCGGCTTTTAAAGATTTAACACTATTTTGTACACTTAAAAAATTCTGCTTAATAGCGTCAGCTTGGCTTTGTGTTATAAAACCACTATTTACATCCGCTTTTAATTGGGTATTAAGTATAGCTAAAGAGTTTGGCATAGCAGCGATAGCAACAGCTTCATTTGTTGTTTGTGGATTAGACGGAACTAGCCTAAGTCCAGCAGGAGCTTGTACAACATTATCTGTTTCTATATCAGTAACACCAGCGTCGGGTTGTTTTGGACCTCCAAATACTTCACTTATAGTATTAAAAGCTGAATTATCTAGAGCTCTATTTATTTTTCTATTAGCAGCGCCTTGTGTTATAAAAGTTTTAGCCGCACCAGCTCCTGATATTTTTGCACCGAACGCACCTCCAATTATAAAAGTATCTATAAGCTCCATCCATTTCATTTCAAAAGCTTTTTGATCACCTTTATATAAGTGATCTGCTATTTCAGATATAATAAAAGTGCCTGATTCTGAAGCACCTTCTTTTAAGAAATCAATACCAATTTGTTTTACATACTCAAAAACACTTTTAAAAGCTTCTTCTTTAGAGCCTTTTGGAAGCATATTAAAAGCTTTTTTGGCTATTCCTAAACTTACCGCTTCTAACGCGCCTTCAGCTAGACCTACTGTTAATGAGTAACCAGACAAACCTAAACTTAAATCATCACCTTGTCTTTGCTTTTCTCTACTAGCAGCTGATGCTTCACCGACTATAAGTAAAGGTATACCTACTCCAGGTATTGAAACTTCAATTAAACTTCCGGCAGAACCCAAAGCTTCTGTTGATAATCTAGTTAAGTTGGCTATTATATTTCCTTCACCAAAACTTTCTGTTAAAGATGTTTCGTATTTAGCTATAGTAGCATCTACTTTTTCAGCTTCATCAAACATTCTTTCCGAAACTTCAAGCATATAATTCGAGACTTCATTTATTCCAGGAACTATTCCAACTTTCGCGGCAATTGAATTAATAGCTTTAGATCTTTCTTCATAAGGTAAAGCGTTTAATGCTGCTAAACTTTTATCATCTAAAGCTATGGTAGCTAGTTGCTGGTTCCACCACGTTGGTAAACTTAAAACTTTACCACCAAATCTATTACCCCAAGATTCCCATTTTTTAAACAACTCTTTATAAAAAACAATTCCTTTAGATCTTTCTTTGTTTTCTTCTACTATAGATAAAGTTGTATTAAAAGGATCTTGCTCGGCGGTTAAAACATAATCTTCTTCGGTTAATTGCATAACAGAAGTAGCTTCTTTGCCAGTTCTTTTTTTATAATTTTCAAATGCTTGAGCATCTGTAGCTTTTGGAAGTTCTAATTGTCTACCTTTAATATATTGCCCAGTTTCTTCATCAAAATAAGCTTTTCTAGAGTCGTCTGGCATTAATCTACCTCTATCGTCTCTCATTGCTTGTATCTCTGAGTTGCTTGGAGATACTTGTATTTGTAAAGCAAATTGAAGTTCTTGAGCTAGTTTATTTCTTTTTTCTATTATTTTATTAACAAAATCAGCGCCTTGTTCAGTGTATATCTCAAACTCGCCGTTTTTGTTTTGAAAGTTTTCTTCTATAAGCTTATCTAAATACTGTATGTTAGCGCTTAACGCACCTGTTGCGTTTTCATTAGAAGTATCTTCAGTGTCTACAATAACAGGTATTAATGTATTATTATCGTATTTTTCATTAAATGCAGTTACAAGAGCTTTTTCTTCGTTGGTCTTTTTTCTATTAGACTTAGCTTGTTTAAATGCTTTTTTCTGATCCTCTGTTAAATGATCAAATTGATCAGCTACAGCAAATTGTTGATACGTGTCTTCTACTTTTATAAAATCTTCAGTATTTTCACGTCTAGTATAATAATCTATTTTATCACCTTTAGGGTTTACAATATATTTGTAATCCCAACCATCGCCAGGTGTGTACACGTCGCCAAGCTGAGCGACTTTTGTCATATTGCTTGGTAATTTATAAACATCTTTTTGAGTAACAGCTCTAGCACCAGACTTTGTTTCAAGGTCTTTAGCTATATCCTCAAAAAATGGCTTGTTTAAATCATCTAAAGATTGATTAGCAGTTGCAGCAGGTAATCTTCCATTTCCATATTTTGAAGCTATACCTTTTTCCTTTAGTAGATTTTCTACAGCACTCAAGGGTGCATTGTTTGTCTCGGATGCTACAGTCGCACCCTTCTGGTCCGCAGCATCCTCTTTCTTTGCTTCTTTAACAGGAGGATCAATTTGTTGGTTTTGCTTTTTAAACTCTTCAGCTTTTTCTACTATTTCTGGTTCAGTATAACCTTGATCTTGCAAAGAGATTACGTATTCTAGTAATGTCATTTAATTAGATTTATAAGTTGTTAGCTTCTATAAGTTGTTGTGCTCTATTTATTTTTTGTTCTTCTAAACTAAAAACAGCAGCGTCTTCTACTATACTTGGTAGTTGATTGCTAGTAAACTGATATATATAATTTTCTTTAAAGTATTCTTTATATGCCTCAGAAAATATTTTTCTTTTATCAACGCTTAGTGGTAAGTTTTCTTCGTACGGCCAATAGTCACCGTTTGAGAAAAATACGTTCCAAGCAGCTATTGCATTTTGTTCAAATCTCATTATACCAGCTATATCTGCCTCAACAAACGCGTTTACTTTTCTTGTTATTTTATCGATGTCGTATTTAAGTATATTTCTACCCATGCCATCACCAATTTCTATAACTTCATAAACTGGTTTACCGTCTTGACCTATAATAAGATATTCTTCAGATATTTTAGCTGATGGCTTTAATTCTTCGTTTTCATCAATACTATCAGGAGCAAATATTCCAGCTTGCACTAAAAGATTTGTCATATTTTTTTCTATATCTGGAGTTACAGATATAATAGTTTGGTTTATATCTGCTAAAGTTTTTAATGCAATATCATTAATTACAAGCGGTTCGTCTAGCGCTGGACCGTCAAAAACCATGCTTTGGCTACCGTCTTCTAAAAGAAACAATCTTACGTCATATCCATCAGACTTTGAAAAACCAGGTCTCATCCCCAGTATGCAATAAGCTACATTGTATCTATAATTATTATTTAAGTCAAAATTAGGCTCGTCTATGTTGCTTAATTCTGATAATAAATTAGACATAAAGTCTAAAGATTTTTCAGGATATTCCTCTAACTGCTTAAGTCTTTGTATTTCATATCTGCAAGTTTTGTCTATACAACTACCAGAGTCTATATTAGATTTTAATTCTGCGTATAATTTACCCATGCCTTGGTATGCTGTTTCAAATATTTGAAAATCAAAGTCTACAGGGCTAGATAAATAAGTCTTGTTGTGAGCTAAAGCACTAGACTTTAGCATTTCTTGTATTACAGAATTTGTTATTACGTTTTCATTCATAACTTATATTTAAAGTAAACCGCCTAGTATATTAGTTACACCACCAATAGCGCTAGTTACAGATCCTACCTCATCCGCAGCTGCTTGAGCTTTCATTCCCATAGCTTGATCGAGCAAAGATGCAGTTCTATCTAAAACTTGTTGTTCTCTATTTTCTTGTACACCAAACATAAATTGCTTGCCTATAGCTTGCGCTTGTTGTTCTCTAGCTCCTTCTGATATTTGTATTCCTTGTACTCTTGATTTTTCAGCAATAATTCTTTGTGATGCCGATGCTTCACCTTGAGCTTTTAACCTTTCGTTTGTTGCTTCTTGAGACTCAATACTAGCCGCTACATCTTTTTTACTTCTTAAAGCAGCTTGAGCAAGTGCAGTTGCGCCACCGGCGCTAGCCCCAGTAGCTCTCAACGTATCTAGAGTATTAGCTAAAGATATATCAGCTTCTTCTATTTGCATTTCTGCAGCCTTAGTAGCAACGCCTAAGTTAGCAAAAGGATTACTAACCATATTAGATAAATCAACTGCCATACCTGCTAAGCTTCTAGTATCTTCATGTGGATTAATAATCTCTTGTCTATTTTGTTCTAAATTAGTAAGCTTAGCTTGAAGTGAAGCCGCTCTTGCAGCAGCAGCTCTTCTAGCTTTTTTAGCTTTACTGGCGCCAAATATTCCGCCTGCTATGTTTAAGCCTATGCCGGCTAAAGCTAATGGTAGCATAATTTTATTTTTTTAATATCCGTTAGTTATATTATAATCTGCAGAGACGCTAAACAATTCTTTTAAACCACCAGCGTCTGTAGTTGAGTCTGTTGAAACTACTACTGTAGAATAATATCCTTTTATTCCATGTTGACTTCTACCTAATATAACTTGTCCAGGTATATTCATTGTAGAAGCAAGTTTTTGATTAACTGTTTTTCTAATTCCAGCTACGTATCTATTTTCTTTTATATCAAATCCAGCATGATATATAGGATAAACAACAGCAGAAGATCCGGTGTTTGGTGGTACCGCTGAATCATAAGATCCTTCTAAGAAACTTTTTACAGGTTCTCCTATATCAACATAATAAGGACCACTTGTTGTGCCGGGAACACCTTGTGCGCCTTGAGCGCTACCTTGTATTGATTCTATTTCCCAACCATTACTACCTTCATAAGCTATAGTATTAAAACTTTTTTGTTGAGAAACAGCTGGATTAAATATGAATTTTATATTTGAAGGTTGTATGCTTGCCCCATAAAAACTACCTCTACTTACTGTTGTGGCGTAATGAGCCCATAAACCATTTTCAGTAGTAGAAAAAAAGTTGTTTTTTATACTAAAAAGAAACTCAGGTTTATAAGTATATCTACTAACCCAACCATTTACAGAGTCATCAAAAACAGTTGTAACATAGTTTCCATTAGATCTTTGTATACTTAGCGTATATAGTTTATTATGTATGTCAAAACCTCCTACTATTCTACCGAAACTATCAACTCTAGATAATTGATCTCTAAAGAAAGATTTCATACCGTAGTTAGATATAGGTTCAATACCATCTGCAGACAGTCTTAAAACAGCTCCTCTGTCTCTATCTGTAAAGTATTTTCTATATCCATATATAGCAAAGCTTTCAGGATTTCTAGATATACCAAACTCACCAGCGTATGGAATAATTTGACCTATAACATCTGTAGATGAAGTTACAGTCGTGCTACCTTCAGCTGAATATATAGCATTTTTGTCTATTAAAGCTCTACTTACTTTAAGCTCTTGAAATATATTTAAATTAGTATCTTCAGCATAAAGTTTTTGTATAGTACCTTTATCTGGATTAACCGTTTTAGTTATGTCTTCTGCTATAGAAAAAACATTTGTTTGATTAACAGCAGTTCTAGAATTATAAATACCAGAATATATTATAGAATTGCCAAGAACTTTTTGTGATTTGTCTTCAGCGGTTAAAAAAGCTCTAGCTCCAGGACTTACAGATTTATTATTGTATCCACCCTTTATTCTAGCTTCTTCTAAGTACCAATCTCCAACCGTAGATCCGCCTGGGGTAAAGTTCTTTTTCTTTAACCAAAAAGAATTATAGTACTGTATTCCTAAAGTAGCTGGCATATTTATTTATTATTACTTGTTAATATATTTAATTCCACGGGTTTTGGTTATTGTAGGTTCCGTTACTATTTTGTGGAAATGGAACACCAATATTTACAGTAGCAACAAGCCAAGGCGGTGTTGGGGAGGTGGGATACACACCATTTGGTTGACCTCCTCCTGGACTTTGACCTGCTGGAACGGCCATTAATCCACATATTCCAGGAGGACTAGTAATACTTCCAGCGTTATTGTCGTTATATGATTCAACTTCAAACTCAACGTTATTTATTAAAGAGCCTTCTTCTTCTGAAGGTGCAGAGTTTGGTATGCTATTGTCAAAAGCAGATAATCTACCTAAATATACAGGTATAGGTTCTCCAGTAGAACCGGCGCCTGCATTAACTGTAATAGTTTTTGTAACATTTGGTGGTGTAGTGTATGGAGGCGTCTGGTTTGTCCAAGCTTTAAAATTAACTACTATAAACCCAAAATCACCAGACGGATAATTAGTTCCTCGAGTATATGCAAATCCCCATATATCTACATCACTACCAGTCCAATTTGCTAAAACACCTTTTTTAGTCGTAGCGCCTGAAGTTTGCGACGGTATTATATCGTATGCTGGACCAGGATCATTTACATATGGACCATTTTGATTAGATGGTGTAACTGAAGGATCTAAAGGAACGTTTTGATAACCAGCCCAAATAATACTATCATATTCTATAGCAGATGGAACAAAAGCTATAACTACAGAGTCTGTAAGACCTTCAGCGCTAGGCTCGTTATTTAGACTTCTATCTGTGGCAGTTAAATATATTTTATAAAAAAATCCAGGCGACAAAGGTTGATAGCCAGTGACTTGTATTATAGGTTGACCAGGTTCATAAGGGTTTGGCGCAGAAACACTAAAAACTAATTCATCTTCTGGCGTGTTTACGTCTTGAACAAGTTCTGGTGTACCACCTGTACAGTTTGTATTAACAGGTTCTTTTGTGGCTAATGTTATTTGGTAAGCTAATTGTTGATCCTTTCTGTTAACATCTGAAGAACCATTTTCAACTATTAACTGACCATCGCCACCTCCAGGACAACTTGAACCAGGACCCATTAACACGCTTGTGGTTTCACTAACATTTTGTATAAAATAGTCTACATCTGTAAAACAAGGCCCAGAACATTGAGTACAATTAGAAAGATCATTACAATTAGGTTGAAACTCTGGAGCTGCGTTTTGTAGTGTGGTTTCTAAATTTAAAAATGTAGACTCTCCATCTTTAACTATTTCTATAGTAAATAAATAATATTCTGCTGTTTCTACGTCTGCTAAAGCAACTTGTGTAGCTGCTAAGGCTAAAGTGTAAGATCCGTTAGTGTTTGAATTTAAAGAAAACTCATTGTTTCTATTAACGGTAGTATTTAGTGTACCATCTGGATTTTTAGAATACACAGATGTTAATGTGCCTATCGTGTCTAATACGTTGTCACCTTGTGAGTTTACTGGGAAAAAAGAACTAGTAAACACATAACCAACTGTATCGTTTTCATCTAAAGATATAACAACATCAGGTGTAAAACTTACGGGTGTTGGAGATGTTCCAAGAACAAGTAAATTCAAATCAGATATTAAACCCGTAGTTGAAGACTCCCAATATATATCTAAAACAGACTCTACAGGTTCTGTTTCATACACAGCTAAATACATAGAACTAGGATATTGTTCGCCAGTTATAGGTTGCCATTGGGTTACTATTTCACCTATACCATCATTAGTATTTAACTTAGCTATAAGAGGATTTGAGTTTATAGTTTTATTACTTATTGATTGTGTTCCACCTGAGCCATCAGGTACAACTTCTTCATAAGCAACAGCAAAACCAGGATAAACACAATTACCATTCAATGCATCAGTAGAAGTTAAAGTATAATCTGGTATAGGACCAAACAAACTTCTTTGATCAGATATCAATGTTACGGTGTCAGGCGTTTTTGAAGGAAAATATTGTATATTTTTTAAAGAACTATTAAAAACATTTGTTACTCGACCATACAGCTTAACACTACTATTAAATTCTGTTTGAGCTGGTCCAACATCTTTTAAGTCTCTAGGTATTTTATTGACATTATCGCCAATTAAAGTCACATGAGCAGATTCATTTCTTTCATTTGTATTTCCATTTACTGGATATCCATTTACAACACCAGGCAAATAAACATTATAATAGTCTTGTTCTTTTTGTTGTACTACTATTCTATAAGAATAAAAACCAAGTTCATTTAATTCATATGTTGCTTGAACTTTTTCTCCAAGTAATGTGTCTTGAGTTAAAGTGTATTCAAATAAATAGTTATCAGATATTCTATTAGAGCAAACTATAGTTAAAACATCTGTAGAGTTGTTGTAAGATACACTATTTACTTTAACATAATCTTTATAATAACCTCTTAAATATTTATCAGTGCTAAAATATTGTTGGTATGTTGTATTTGACCAACCAGAAAAAAGATTTAATATTTGATATTCATATGTTTTATCAGAAAAAACATCTGTTTCTCTAAAAAATCTAAAAGGAGCTACTACAGGCGTACCGTTATAAGGTGTTGTGTAAAAACTACTTTTAGCATATGCGCCAGGATAACCTGATATACCTTGATAGTTTTGATCTTCTGGTATTATATTGTCAAATGTAATTTGAAGATTATCACCTTCCCATGTGTCTATATTAGGTTGAAAATTATTTCTTTTATAAGCATGAAACACATTTGAACCTTCTTCAGGTTGGTTAAATTCGTCTATTTCATTATCATAACTTGACAACACAACGTCCGTTTGTCTACCCCATTTATCAGCTAAAACTACACCAACCTTGTAGTTTCTGTTTTGCTTAATATTGTGATTAGGGTATTCTATATCTTCTTGAGGACTTTTTTCAGCTACAGATATTTTATAGTCTAAATAATTAGGGCTAGCATGGTTAGCTATAAAATTACCATACATTATTCTGTTACCTGATGTTTCTTGAGCTAAAGCTCTTACTGGTACTTTATCATAAACTCTTACAACTTCTTTTTCAGGTAATGTTTTATAAGGTTTAAGTGATTGGTAGTTATATTGATAAACTGGCTGAGGTGAATAACTCCAGCTAAAAGTATCTCCAGCGGTGTAACTAACAGATTGATTAACTGTTATTTCATATTGAGGAGGAGTTGCGCTCGTGTCTAGCTCAATACTTAAAACTACAGCTGGAGGTGATAAAGCAACACCGCCAATTTCTTCTAAAATGTAGCCCGGTATAATACCATTTTCTAAATCAGATGAAACTATCTTAACACTTGTTGCGGTTACAACAGCTGAAGTAGACGTAGTTCTATCAGAATATAACGCATCAAAAGAATTATCTACTTTTATAGTTTCTAAAACTTTAAATGCTAATCCGTCAGATTCTTTTATAAGAATATCTATTTCTTTTATTTTATAATCTTCTGCTATACTTCCAGAAGGTAGCTCAATATTTAAAACAACGTTGTTTACATAGTTTTGCATAAACTCAACTATAGTAGATCTAAAAGCTTTTTCTTCATCACCAGGAAAAAAATAACCTTCTTGCTCTGGTATAAAAGCAGTTTGCGTAAAAGGAGCAACTAAAGAATATTCATTGTCATCAAATTTAAATCTATAACTAAATCTTACAAATCTTTCTTTTAAATAATCAGGATCACCATTCCATCCGTCGTAATCATCTTCTCTTATACATCTTATATAGTAACCAACGTAATCACCTGTAGATGTTGCCGGAGGAGTTGCAGGTGCTGTTATATTTCCTAACGCGTCTATTTGTACAAATTTAGCGTTTGAAACACCACTACCGCCTTGAGCCCAATAGTAAGCGGAATTTAAAGTGTAATTTGGTGGAGGTCCTGGATTTAAAGTTTCAGCTCCAGCATTTAAAAAGTCTTGTGAGCTATTACCTCTCCTATAACCAGTTGGTAAAGCGTCAAAAAACTCGTTATTAGTTTCATCACCAGCATAATCAACAGATAAAGCATCAGAAACAATCCAAGTACCTTGAACATAAGGAAAGTTAGGATCTGCTGATTGAGTAGAGCTGTTAGATGTTGATTTTAATTTATTTCCATCAGCTGAAACACTTGCAGATAATTGGGTAAAATCAGCTTCTTTAGGCAGTTTAAAACCAATAGGTGCTATAGTGCCATTGCTAAAAGTCATACAATGTATATTGTATATTAAACCATAAACGTTGCCTAGGGTTGGATCAAAATTATAATAACACCAAGCTGGATAACCAGTATTTGGATCACAAGACGCTTGCCAGTCTGTTAAGTTTTGAACTTCTGCTATAGGTGTGCCATCTCTAAATGATTTTACTCTTAAATTTTCAGTTGCCCAAAGAGTAACACCTATTAGCGTGTCTGGTAAATCAGAAGCATCAGTCATTGTGCTAGGATAATAACCAGCGTCACTAGTTAAGTCTAACAATCTTGGCGGCAGATAAGGAGCAAATTTAGCAACTGATATTTGCTGCTCGTTATTATAATAATAATAAGACGTTGTGTTGTACGTTAAAGCTGATTGCCAATTTATTTTTCTAGGTTGATTATAATTATCTGACCAAAATAATAAATTTTCTACAACAGTAGCACCATTTACTGGATAGGATGTTGAAAAATTTAAATACGAACCAGTAGTTAATATGTCTGCGCTGGATGGCGTGTATCTTACTAGAAAATGATTAGTGTTGTTTGTTAAAAACAAAAACACAGCTTCAGAGTTTTGATCAACAACAAAACCTATTGTTTTTAAATCCGATATGCCTGTTAACGTGTTGTAGTTTAAAGCTATAGCGTTTCCTTTAGCGTTTTCTACAGCACCAACGTCAGATCCTTCAGATTGACTAATTTGTATATTTACAGCATCTCTATATTCTCCGTTTTGAATTAAACGAGCGTCTAAGTCCTTGTTCATTTTGGACTTTAAAAATACATTTCTAGCTTTAGCCATTTAATTTTAGTGTTTTATCCATTTAGATTGACCTCTCATAACTTGAGTTATTTCTTCAAGTTTTATGTTAGATAATCTAATTTTAGCATTTCTTAACTTAGCTGTTTTTTCTCTTCTAAGTCTTTGTACTATATATTCTGGTTGATTAGCTCTTGTAGATACTATATAGCTTAATATAGACGCGTATAGAGCTTCTTCTGCAAGCTTAGGCACTTTAGTGTCTGTGTCATACGCTAAGCCGTCAGATATGTATTCTAGTATAATTAATTTATTTGCTAAATTACTTGAAAAAGAAATTTTACCTTCTCTATTGTTAAAATTAAACCAACCATTAGCATTAGCATATTGAGGGTCTATACCATATTGTTGACCCCAATTCCAACTTCCATTTATGCCATAGTAATCTGCCCAATAAGCCCAGTCGTCTGTGCTTATTAATTGGCTTTGATTTATAAGTCTGTCATTTGCAGATTTCCATCTTTCTTCTGTTATAGACGTTCCTTCTATGTTGTTAGCAAAATTATCTTGCGTAGGTACTCCAGCGCTATCTTGTATATTAGTGTAGTAAGGAGCAGTTGTAAGATTGTTAGCTGGGTACATTTTTCTTTTTACACCGTAATTGTCTATCCAAGACATGCCTACATAATTAACGTAATCCTGAGGTATAGCTAAACTTAAGGAAGGAGGTATTGTAAGTTCTTGCGACTTAATACTTTTTAGTGTATCATAGCTAAACTCTTGCAATGATCTTTTAGCAAAGAAAAGTATGTCTGATTTTTTAGCTGTTTGAATTATTTTTCCATCACCAACATAACCAACCATGAAGTTATCTATAGCGTCGTTTAATGTTATATATTCATAACCACCATAATTATCCTCTACAGTTTGACCAAAAGCTTTTTCTGCTTCAGTAGTACCGTACTTACCTCCACTTAGTGTTTTTAGCTGAACCACAACATAAGCGTTTGCTCCTGGCGCAGCGGCTAATGTAATAACATTATCAACAACTGTAAAGAGTGTTACCCACTCACTGTAAGAGCCTGGTATTCCTGTAGAGCTAGTATATATTTTAAAATTATTTAAGGCATAATTAGGATTATTTGGATTCCAATTGCCTAAATATAAATCTGTATTAAACGATGTTGCAAACTGCTGGTCTGTGTCATCGGTGCTATTAGCTCTAAAGGCTTGTGCACCTTCGTAATACTGTTGGTTTGTTTCTGTAATTAAACCGTCGTTTGGTGGTAATATAGCCATTAGTTATTAACTTTTTAAATTAACTTGATTTTCTTGAATTTCATTATTAGCAATAGCTACTACTTGGGGATCACTTATTACAACTCCACAATATTTCAATATTCTTATTATTATATTATTTTGTTCTGATATATCTAATTGAAAATTTAAAGAACCAAGTGGATTTGTAGTTTCATCGTATAAGGTGTTATTGTATAAAAACTGACCTAAAGTACCTACGTTGTAACCCCAAAAAACTTTGCTAGGATTTATAAGTACATTACATGAAACGCTAGAAGGTAAAGGATATATTTTTAATGTAGAAGTAATATTTTCGCTTGTAGCGTCAACTCTTCTATCTATAGTGTGAAGTGGAAATTTTTTAGTTGGAGCAGTAAGTCTAGATCTTGAAATAAAATTATACTCTCTATTAGTTGTTAATTCAGATACAGAATCTATTGTTGGGTTTTGAGATGTATATGTAGCTATTACATCTCCTATTTTATAAACATCTTCTGAACTAAACCAGTTTTGATCAGTATTATCGTAAGTATATGACAATTGTCTTTGAAAAGGATATAATTTATACTCTATGTTTTTAACATGGTTAAAAAACTCTGTATCATTTTGTACGTTTGTTTGATCTTTTCTAACTAATTGATTAGCATCTGAAAAATAATCTTGAAATATATCTAATTGAACTTGGGTAGCTAATTTGTTAAATTCATCAGGTTGAATATAACCTCTTTGCTCTTTGTTCAATAAATATAAAACAGTTGTATATACATCGTTTACGTTTACTGCCATTTTATATATTTTTATACTAAAAAGGCGGCCGAAACCGCCTATATATTAGTATCACTTGTTTTTATAGTTTTTTATCTATAGATTTATAGATTTCAACACCTTCATCTGTTTTAAGAAAAGCAGCAAAGGCTGAGTATGGGTTTTCGTCAAATGGAACATTCATTAATTTTCTGTCATTTGATCCCCATTTAAATGTTCTTTGATCTTGAGACAAGACAATTATTCCAGCTTCTGTTGCTCTAATTGCAAAGTTTCTTAATTGAACATTACTATCATTTACTAAATTTATAAATAAAGCTGGGTTTTTCTTAGCAAACAATAATAAATCTCTTTTTAATTCTTTAGAACTCATTGAGTTTACAGCTGAACCTAACTCTACTCTTAATATTGCTTCTGCGTGATCTATTTCAACCTCTCTAGCTAGATTTAAAGCATCTATTTCTATGTTTATTAAATCTAAATCATCTTCTGCATCTGCTACAGCGCTAAATTCTTCATATATCCTACCTTTCAACGGGTGGTATAAAGAAAGTAATTTTTGTAGATTTTGTTTTTCTTTAGGGACTTTTAAATCTCCGTCCATAAATCTAATATGACCAAGAGTACATTCTCCTTTTTGATCTTCTACAAATGGAGAATCCTGATTGGTTGCATATCTAATTTCTTTTTGTTTACCTGTTTCTTTATCAAACCAAAGAAGAGGATGCTTTTTGGTATGTCTACCAGGTATTGTTAATGTTAATGGATTTTTATTTCCTTTTAAATAGTAAATTCTATCTTTAATTTCCCAACTTGGTTTAGTTGGTTTTTTTGGTGCAGCTTTTACTACTACCTCTTGAGGTGCAACCTCAACAACTTCTGCTTGAGCTTTTTTAGCCATGATATAATATAATATAAATGTTAATAAGAGTAATAATTACCCCCGTCAGTTCAACGAGGGTAAAAATTACATTAATGTTGAATCTATTAGATTCCTTTGAATAATACAAAGTTGTTAGCAGCTTGAGTCACTAAACATCTTTCAGATAGGAAGTTTACTTCCATAGCATCTAGAGTTGAAGTGAAAGCTCCACCTGCAGAACCAGTCAACCAAGACTTCATACGACGATCATCAGCTTGTGAAGCTCTGTATCGCACGTGTAAGAAAGGTCTACGGATGTTAGTTCCTAACACTTGATCGTATACAGTTGATGTTCCAGCAGGTATTAATACACCTTCGATAGATTGAATTCCATCAATAGCGCCACGAGTTGAAGCATCGTTTAAGTATTTCCAATCAGTTTTATAAAAATCGTAAGATCCTCTACGGAAACCGCTAAAACCTAAGTTTAATGCCATTTCTTCAGAGTTTTCAAATAATCCATAAGCGGTACCACCTTGAGAACCCGCAGAAATTGCAGCTAACATATCATCAAAATCAAGAGCAGTTTGGCGATTTAAGAAAAGCATGTTTTCTTCAATAGCACCTTGTGTATCTAAATTTTTCAAAATTGCATCAAATTCATCAAGTCCGTTAGAGGCAGTAAATCCTACTTCTACGTTACCACGAGTTTGAATAGCAGCAAATAAACCTTGAGTACCTGGGTTAGTTCCTAAAGTAGCAGCATTTTGGTTATACTCACCTTCTACCATTGCCATTTCTAGGTAATCCTCAAAACGTAGTCTTGTTTCAGACTCAGCTTTTAAGTACCATAGGTAGCCAGAAGTTCCGTCTTCAGTAGCAACTTCAACCCATCCGATTTGTGCCATGTCAGAACCATTAACAGTGTATTGGTTTCTAATGATAATTGGAGAGTTTGAGTATTGAGTAAACTGAGGCTGTACACTTACTCTGTCTCCAGTAGCAATGCTTGATCCTTTTTGGTAATCAGAGCCATATACAAAAATCTTAAGACCAGGTTGAGCAGCTCCAAACTGAACAGCTGGAGTGTTGTCGTTATATAGTCTTACTGTTATAGCGCCTGTTGCAGGTACAGCTGTTGCTCCTGAAACAGTAACAACACCTTTTGCTTCTACACCTGTAGCAGGATCTAAGATAACAATAGTATCATTAACAGAAATAACATTTTGAATAGTTGTTCCATTTACTGGAATAGTAAAACCTGTTCCAGCTCCATCTACAACACATCCATCATATGAAATGTGTAAACGGTTTTGCTCTGACCAAATAACTTGGTCTGAAGTCATAGGCATTTCAGCGCCTACCATACGTAAAAATCCAGATAACGTTCTGTTTCCATAACGCTCTACTTCAGCTTCGTAGATTTCTGGTAAATATTGCTGAGCGAAGTCATTACCAGCACCATCGTTAAATTGCAGATAGTTGCTGTTTAGTGTAACTTGGCTTTGAGATGGGACAATTGACCCAAATTGAGGAGTTAAACTCATAATAAATAATTTTTTTAGTTAAATTTTTTAGTTTTAATTTTTAGCTTTGTAGAATCAGCGCCAGAAATAGCTTTAACTTTAAAGCCGTTAACAAAAACATCACCTTGACTTGACCTAGCTTTTACGTCAGTAAGGTTTTTTGATTTATTTACAACTTCTTTAACGGCATCAGCTTTTCCTTGCTCATAAAAATGAGCCGCTATTTTATCTACATTGTTAGCAGCATACATAGCTTTGTGATAGCCTTTTTGATCATTAACAGATCCATCTTCATTAAGGAACTTCCCTAATATATTGTTAATGTTAGACTGGGTTTCAGCTACTTTTTCTTTGTTTTGAACATTATACTTATAAGTTTTTTCACCTACATTAATATCGAAACCTTCGAAATTATCGTTAAAAAGACTTTTTGTTTGTTCTTTAAACTTTGAATGTTGTTGCTGTATTTGCTCTTGCTGCTTGTTATATCTATTGAAAAAGTCCATAGCTTTTTGAGCATCAGGGTTTACGTTTGATCTCAACTTGATTTCATCGTAATATCTCGCCTTTGTCTCTTCTAAAAAGCTTTTGGCTTTTGCAACTTCTTCTTTAAATGCAAGTTTTTTCTTGCGTATATCTCTATCCTCATCTAGATCTTCATCATATTGAAAGTCTTCCAATAACAGATCAACATCTGAATTATCAAGATATGGTTTTTCTTTTTTATAATACTCTTTTAATAACGTAGTGTCGTCTACACTAGAATAATCAGCATTTAATCTAACGTAGTCTTCAACAGTTCCCCCAGTTTCTTCCATAAAAGCAACAAGTTTTTCTACGTTTTCTGGTAACTGTCTACCTAATACTTTTTCATCTCTAATCGCTTCTTTAGCTTCTGTTTCAGCTTTTTTTATTTCATCTGCAGAAACTTCTTTTATAGGATTAAATTTTTCTACTGTTTCTTCGGTGGTCCGTACTTCTTCAACCACTTCTTTGCTGTCGCCACTGTTTTTGGGCTCTTCGATAACAACATTGCTATCATTTGTCTCTCGTGTTTGAACGGCATCTTCTTTTGGTATTACTACTTTCTTAACATCTGGCTCTAGTTCAACTAAAGGTTCTTTTAAATTAACCTTTATTGGTTCATCAGTTGTTTTGTTTAATTTTTTAGGTGTTTTCTTTTTTAATTTAAACTCACCTTCCTGCTTAACAGGTTCTTTTGTTTTTGTTTCTGACATAATATAATATAATTTAATAGTTGTTTTTTACTTCTACATAAAAGTGCTTAAACCGGCGTCTGGTTGATTTTTAAAGTCTATAGGTAAGCTATCGTTTTTTCTTTGGCTTATCATTTCACTCTGTTGCGTACCTTCCATTTTTATACGCTGGTCTTTTCTATCTTCTTTAATTTGATCTTTTTGTATTGAAGTCTGTGATTCAGCTTGTTTTAATTGAAGATCATAATTAAACTGCTGCTGCATTTCTAGTTGTTTTAACTGAGAAGCAACCTCCATTTTTTGTATTTCCATTTGAGTTCTAGCTTGTTCATATTGAACTTTAGAACCGCTAATAGCTTCTTGTTTCTGTACTTCGGCCATAGCTGTTTTTTCAGCTGTTTCAGCTTGAGCAGCAGCTTGTGCTTGAATATTTGCTTGTTGGTTAGCTTGATCTTGCGCCATTTTTCTTTTGCGCTTAATCTTTAGCATTTGATTTGCTAACTTAAGATTTTTTATTTGTCTTAAGTCAATAGCATCTTCTAAGTCAATACCACCTTGCGCCAATGCAGCTTGTATGTTTTGCTCTAATTGAGCTTTTTCTTCTTCATCTGGCTCTAATTCTAAAAATATACCAAAATCATATAAGTTTAAATCAATAACTTGCTCTAAAGTTTTAACATTAAATGTAGATATAGAATTTTTAAGAGACTCAGCGGTTAAAGGAAACTGCAAAGCATCTGCTATTTTTAATGAAATATTTTCAGCTAATTTTAAAGTTATATACAAACTACTTTGCTTTATATGCCTTGTTGCTACATTAGATGCGTTCGCGGCTAGTTTTTGTAGACCTACTAATGTTGATTTATCAGGCGTACTGCCATCTCTTGCTTCATTAAGGCCCGTCACATCACGGATCATTTGCAAGTAATAATTGTAAGTTTGTATTAAAGAATTTATTTTGTTTCCACCGCTAGAACTAGTTAACTGCTGAATAGGTACTTTTCCTGCATTCATTTCACCATCTTGTGTGTATGATCTACCTATTATACTACCAGTTTGAAAATACATATTCAAAGCCTCCGCAGGGTTATAGTTTGTTCCATTACCCAGATCAACCTCTGCTAATCCGTCCATGTCTAAGTAAACACCGTCTGGAACCATTTTAGCTAAAACTTGTTGAAGTTTTAAATGAGTTAGTTGTATCATATCAGCAAAACCTATACATTTGCTAACAATAGATTCTATTCTACCTTTGTACATTCTTGGTGCACATATGGCATAATTCATGGTTACTTTAGTTGTATCAGAATAAGGTCTAGACATATTTTCAGCTAGTTCCCACTTTAACATAGTGTTAGTTCCTAAAACTTTAGCTCCGCTGTATAATACTTCTATAGATCTAGAAACTCTTTCAAAATTGTCATTTTCTGGTGGATTAAAAGTGTCTGGCTTTTCAATAGCCTTCATTAATCCTTGTTCTGTTTGTTTTATTTTAAATACTTGATTATGATAAGTTTTATAATCAAAGTACATAACTTGAACAGTGTTTTCATCGTAATTGCCCCAACCAGTTATGTATTGCCTATTTCCTGGCATTTTCTGTATACGCTCTAATTCTTCTTTAGATATATTAGGAAATTCTTTTTTAAGTTCAGGTATTGTTATTGATTTAACTTCACCTACGTAGTATATATCTTCAAAGTTAGGGTCTTCTGTGTAAGAATAAACCATATAAGCAGGGTCTACATAATCAACTGTTATACCTTCCGCTGTATTAAAGTTTGTTTTTGAAGCAGCAATACCTATGGTTGTTAAATCCATATTTATTCTGCGTCTAGTTAAGTCATATTTATTTTGAGCCATAACAGAAGATATAGCTTCTTCTTCAGCTATTTCAACTGATTGCTTGTAACTCAATTGCATGTGTAATTCTAACTCTTCTTTATTCTCTGGTATTAAACTTGGATCAGGAGATTCGTATAAATCAACACCTAAAGTTGTTTTTAACATGTCTAAATATGATTTAGCTGTCATGTCATTGTAAAGTTTACTTGCGTAACTTGTTCTTTTTTTAACAGAGTTAGGATCTTGAGAATAAGCTTTTATATCATAAGACTTTTGTGACATACCATTAACCACTATATCCACAAATTTAGATAATATAGGAACTGGTTTCCAGTCTAAATTAAGATAAGATAAATCACCGTTTACAGATAATTCATCTTTATACTTTTGAATTGGCTGTTCGCCTCTAGAATATAATCTTAACTGATGGTAGTTGTTCCAATTAGTCAAGTATTTATTACCATTGCTTCTACCTCTATCAAACCACTCAAGTTCTATAGCTTGAGCAACTTGACCACCGTATTCAATGCTAGCTTTTTCAGCATCACTAACTACTTGGCTAGGAAAAGCACTATTGGTATTAGTATATATACTCATTTATTTTATTATTTTTGATGTATATCCGCGATTATCATATGTTTTTATACCTAAGTCGACGGGTTGTGTTTTTATTGGACTATATGGAGTGTATCTATGTTTATTACAAGCCATTAATGCTAAGCCAGAGCTAATAGAAGCATCATGCGATGTTCTATTGTTAATGTTAAACTTAGCCCAATCTTCAAGCGTTCTTTGAAAGTACATATCACCGTAACCTGTTTCTTTTAATCCAACAAAGTTTTCTATGTAAGATTCTATAGCCGCGGCGTGTGCTTGTTTAATGTCTTCACTAGAGTTTGGTATTCCACCTATCTCTCTTTCTGTTACAGATAATTTATTATATTTTTTGTCAGGTCTGTTCATTGCAAAACCTCTATAACCTCTTTTTTTAAAATAATACAACAAACGAGGTTTATTATTTTCTGCCAGTATTGGCATGCTATAAAACGCACAAGCCATTAAAACGTCTTCAAAAAATATTTCTGCTGTTTGTGGTCTTGCTATGTATTCTAAAAAAAAATGATTTGGTGGCGCATCTTCCATACTAAACTTAGTTAACCCATGTAGAGATCCATTAGAACCTCTTTTATCAACTGTACCTGATATATCATAAGGATCACATCCAAACGCGCCCATATGTTCATTTCCAGGATATTTAATGCCGTTTTTTATTAATATTTTATTTTGTATATTAATGTTTGGAACCCAAGATATTAAAAATCTACCGCTATCGTTAGGAGTAAATATAACTCGAGTATCTTGTATTCCATTTTCCCAATGAAAACTACCTTTTGTAATTTTTATAGAATTACGCATGTCTTCATTAAAATCTATTTGTTCATATAACTTTGTTAGATTAAACAAAGATTCTTTAGTTTCATCTCTAAAAGCGTGTTTTTCAGTACGTGGAAACTGTCTATAAAACTCGTTTAAAGCATCTTGATCTTGCTTTAAACCCTCTACTTCGTTGTTCCAATATTCAATTACACCTTTTTTTATCTTCTCACCTTGAGGTCCTTCAACTGATTTATTCGGTGTGTCGAATACAGGTAAGCCATAAGAATCAATGTATCCTTCGTAGTTCCATTCCATAGGTATGAACAAAGAATATAGTCCGCTACGAGTCTGTCCATTGGCGTTTCTTTTAGTAACGTCTGAGTCATCGTATAGTTTTTTAAAGTTTTTACCTCCTTTATCATGAGAGTTGGACGTGGAACCCATCATGCATTTACCTATAATTTTACTACCTAATCTTAAGCAAGTTTTAGTTACGCGCCAATTGTTTAAAATATTATTAGGTCTTTCCCATTTGCCGCTTTCGTCGTGTACTAGTAGTTTTAATTTTTCCCCGTCGTACGAGTTGTCGCCCGTGTTTTTCCAGTCGATTGTTGTGTCGAGCCCGTCAAGTTCTTGAAGCTTTTCGTTTGTTTCAAGTTTACGCCTGGTATACTTGGTGGCTGGTACTCTATAGGCAAGTTCTGTTTTGGGCCTGTCCATACCGTCCTGGATCGGTTTGAAAAAGAACGGGTAGTTGACAGATATAGGAACGACTTTGTCTGTGAACATTTTCTTAGCATCGGGGCCAGACTTAGACAAGATACCGTACCGTGCATCTGACGTAATTGTCGCCATATTAACGGTTTCTGCTGATGACATAAAAGAAAATCCTGAACGTCTGTTCTTAAGATAGCACATCCCATAAGACCGTGAGTCGGCTTTACAAGCCTCCCAGAATATAAAGAATAATCTGTTTGATTCCCTAAAGTCTGGCTGCCCAACGTCAATTTTGCTCCACTGCAAGTACATAAAGTGAGTACCAGTAATGTAAGTAGCCACACCTTTATTATAGAACCAAAAACCTTGATCTCTTTTATTAAATTCGTTATCAATATAATCATACCATTTTTCTTTAAAGTCTACTGGGTATTCTTCCCAATCGAACACAGACTTTATTTTTTTTAGTTCTTTAGGGTATTCAGTATATTCCCATTTATCACTGCTAAATTTATGTATATTTTTAGCTTTTGGTAAAGCTATTTTAAGATTTTGTATTTCGTATATTTCACCTATTTCACCAGTTTTACTTATAACTACAACATCATAGTCTTCATTATAACCATACTCCCACTTTTTAGCTTTATTTATTTTAGCTACAGTATGTGGTTTTATATGATCATCTAATACTTTATATAATGTTTGTTCGTACATTATTTAGACCTCCCTTCTGCAAAACCTCTAAAAGTTTTTTCTTTCTTAACTTCTTTAGGTTTATCTTCTAGTAGCTCTTGCTCGTTCTCTATTCTAGTTAATATTTCAAAAGCATCGAATATAGCAAGTTTTTTTGTAGCTGCAGCATTTTTAAGTCTGTCTGCAGAGATATCATCATCTGAATCTACAATAGGTTCTTTAGCTACTTTAATTAACTCTTCAACAGCTTTGCGACCAGCTTGGATTATATTTTTCTTCGTCTCCTTTACGTTCATACTTAATTACAATATCATTAGATTTCATACAATAAAGACGTTCACCGTCAACTAAAAACTCCCATTCACTGTTTGGTTTAAAACCTACAAGGTCCCCAGGAGTTATTTTAAGATCTTCTAATGACTTATTACCGTATTTTAATATACCAACAAGGCTTCTTTCTTTTCGAAGCGTTAAATCATTACTATCTTTAATCGGCTGAACAAAGCATCTTTTATTAACAGTGCGCCAACCGCTCTTATTTTTATATAAATATATTTGATCAAAAGAACAAAGGTAATAATCGTCTTTTAAAAACGATCTACTTTTTTTCTTTTTACCTTTCATATCGTAAAAAGTTCTAAATACATTTTGATGTATTAAAACTTTGTCACCTTTTTTTATACCAGTATTAAAAGCTAAAGGCACTTGAACAACCTCAGCTAATCTGTTTACAAACTTCCAGTTTTCAATTTTAGTATTAACAACCAAATCTTTACCGTCAATTTTTATTGTGTTACTGTATTTTTCGCCTACTGGCTTTACAATAAAATCATATAATGAGTTCATTAATACTCTAAATCATACTCAACAGATATAGCCATGTTAGAATTAAATTTCTTCCATGGCAATACCTCGTTGTTTTTCTTTATATGGATATTATAAGAATTATCTGATTCATCTAAAAGTATGTGTGATATTTCATGACCACCATATACTTGTTGACCAACAGAATAATGCATAGCATCATTTTTGTAGTCTGAACCAATACTTATTTTTCTAACCACCGAATCCATTACTCAACTACTTCTAATTCTTTTTCTTTTTCAATTTCAGTATATTCGCCTGTTTCTAAATTTATAGACACTGGTCCGTATGTCTTTTCTAAATCAGATTTAGCTTCTTCTAAAAATTGATTAACATCTGCTATTCTATGTAAAAGACTATGTTTTTGAGTTTCAATAGCTCCTATTTGAGTTAGTACCTCGTTAATTTCTTTTTGAGCTTTTACTATTTTATCTAGCTCTTCTTGAGTAATTTTTTTTGCTTTTTTTGCCATAATTTAATTTAATTTAATTGTTATATATATATATATATATAGTTACCTGTATATTAACTATTTACATATAACTATATCTGCTTCTGTTATTGTAGTTAAACTAGTTATGTAATCTACGGTTATTGGTAAATACTGTCCAGCTATAACTTTAAACTCTATTGATTGTGCAGCTACTGGAACACCATTGTTAACAGCTGTGATAACTGCTTTTGCGTCTAAAGATCCAACAGGTCTACCAGCTTCTACAATCGTGATTATATCACCTACGTTGTATCCAGATCCTGCCGCGGCAATTGTTATTGTTTGCACTAGACCTCCAGAAACAGTAATAGTAACTGTTAAATCTTGAGCCATATTATTACTGCAAGTTGTTGCGTATGTCCCGGCGCTATAATTAGTACCTCCAGCACTTTGTGATAAAGTTTTAGCAGAACCTAAAGTTGTGCCAGTTGGTATTACGTTTAAGCTACCATCTAAACCACACCATATTAGCGATCCATTTAAGTTTGTTCCTAAATTACCTGATTGATTTTCAAAAACCCAGGCTGGTAATCCATTAGGAGTACCTGTTTTACCTACGGCTCTCATAGCTTTTCCAGCTATACCTGTGTCTATTCCAAATTTGCTCATTTTTTATTTTTTGTTATTTTTTTGTGCTTTTTCCCATGTTCTTCCTACAAAATAAGCTCCATAAACTGTAACTAATAATGTTTGAAATATTGGTATATATTCTTCGGCTATTTTAAATTCACCAACATTACCATCAAAAAACGCGCAAACAGTAAATATAAATGTTAAATATATAAGTACCATAGGGCGTATATTTTTAGCTAACTTACTATCAGAAGCCATATCGGCTTCCCAGCGCGCTGTAACTTGCTCTTGAGCTTCTTTATCAGCTTTTTCAAGAATTTCTGTAATAAGGCGTTGTGCTTCTAGTTTTTCCTCTTTAGTAGTTGTAAGATTATCTAAAACCTCGCCAACTTCTTTTATGACGGAACCTGTAAGCCATTGCCAAATTTTTTTCATATTATTCCCCAGATCTTTCGTCAAACTGACTTAATCTATCTTGATCTCTTTTTAACTTATAATTTAAAGTTCTATAATAATCTGAAGCATCTTGAGCGGCTTCAGCGTCTCTTCTAGCATTGTTATACCTATCTATCATTGAAGCGTTTTGATAACTAGGATCGTTACTCATGTAATTTCCATCTCTATCTACAGCTGGACGTCTTCTTAAAATTTCATTTTCACGCATTTTTTCTTGCGCTGCGAAAATAGCGTCACTTAAAACTTGCTCATTACCAGTAGCAGCTGCTTCCATTCTTGCTTCTCTTAGGTTATCACCAATTTTTGAAGATGATCTAGCTGCTTTTTCATAAGCTTCAAGCATTTTAGTATTTCCTGAAATACCTCTACTAGCTCTGTTTTGTTGTAAAGTTCTTAAATCTTCTCTTACCGTGCTATCTTTGCCTCTATTGTATAAATCTTGTTTTTCTAATTCAGTTAATTCTTGAAAATCATTAACCTCTGGATTTATTAAAAATCTAGAACTTAGATAAGGATATTTTTTGTCAGATCCTTCTCCTGTAAAAGAACTTGGCGTGTAAGATCTTGGACCTTCACCTTTTAATGATTCTTTATATTTATCACTTCCCTCGTATCCAGAAAAATCCTCTACAGCTTTTGATATATCGTCTAGTTTACTAGAATCTAATTTAATACTGTAGCTAGATGGATTTAATGGATTTTTTTCGTTAAATTTTTTATTAAATGGTGAACTCATAATTAAGATCTTTTATATGCTTCAGCTTCCCAAGGTAAGTTTTTAGCTCCTTCTTGCATATCAGCGCGTGAATATTTTTTACCTTTCCAATAAACGTATTTGTCGTCATAATCTAAATCACCACGTTTCATTTGTTCAAGGTGTATTTTTTCGTGTGCTATAACTTCTTTGCACTTACTAGGATCCATGTCTTTGTTTAAAACTATGCTCCCGTTGTTGTTGGCTTTACCCATAACACCGTCCTCCATATCAATATTGTATATAGGTGTATTGTCTACCGTGTAAGGTGGGTTGTTTAATTTAAAAGCCATATTAGTTTTTGTATGGAAACATTTTATTTAATGCTCCTTTTCTAGCAGCACAACCGCAAGGAACGTTTAATCCCTTGCTCATTGTGTCTACCATTTTTTTGATACCAGTAGCTTTAGTAAACTTTTCTACGCTGTCGCCTAAACCTATTGATTTCATAATTAAGAAAGCGCAAATGTACAGCTTGCAAATTTAGTATAAACCGCTTCTGTTGTAATTAATTGTTTTCCATCTGCAGAGTCTAAAACCTGAGCCGTTGTTAAAGGTGGTACCACTGTTGATACTATTCCTCCAGGGTTAGCTACGATAGCTTTGTTAAATGCTTCGTATACAGCATCTAATCCTCCAGCTGGGTCAGCAACAACAACTGTGTATTTAGCTGTAGCACCAGGTGCTTTTAAGCTAATTACTAACGTTGTGTCTGTACCGTCTGATGTAGCTAACATTCCAGCTATATCCTCTATTGGAATTAATACTTCAGCTTGTCCGGCCGCTACTGTTTCTACTTTTAAAAATTTTGCCATTGTGTTAATGTTTTGTTTATGTTAATGTTTATGTTTGGCTAGGTTTGTACAGTCCTAATCTGTTATTTTTTAAAATGTCCTTTCTGTCTACGCAACTCATTAAGTGCTTTTAGCTTTCTTTTCATATTAGCTATTTCTTGAGAATCATCTGCTTTTAAGCTTTTTGGGTTAGCAGATGAAGAAGCAGGAATATCTCCAAAATCTCCTTTTTGTCTACGTAATTCATTTAAAGCAACTGTTTTCTTTTTCATGTCGTCAATCTTGCCGCTTTTAGGATCTATATTTTGATGCATTGGCGATCCATAGTTAATAGCTGATTGACAATGCTTAGACATCCAAGAACCACCCATTTTCATTGGTGATCCATAGTTTGCTGCTGAGCATCCTTTTTTCATCATTGCAGAACCTTTGTCATCTATAGGCATATCCTGCATTAAATTTTCTCTTTCTTGATTTGTGCTTTCCATTTTTGTTTTTTTAGAAGCAGTGTTTAGCTGCTGGTGATTTGTGTTTTTTATCGTATTTCATATCTCCAGCAAGCTTAGAGATGTGTTTTTCATCTGCAGTCATATCGGCATCGCTATGCCCGTGCTTAGCATCGTATTTAACATCTTGTTTTAAATAATCTATATGAGCAGCATCATCTCGCTCTGTGGCTTTATAATTGCTAGCAGTTACTTTTGTATGAGCATGATCCATGCAGCATCTAGCATTTCCTGTATATTTTCCGTAATGTCCTTTTTCCATAATTAACAATATATTTGATGTTTTCCAGAGTCAGTTTTTATTTCTTTTATAGTTCCAGCTTTAACTCTTTTTCCAGAAACAGTATCTACACACGGATCTGTATCTTTTCGTTTTTTATCAGCTTGGTTTTGCTTGTTTTTTTGACGTGCTATGATTTCAGATGTTTTATTTTCAAATTCAGAGAGTTTATCTGTAGAAGAATAGTTACCTTGTTGATCATAACTACCTTTTCCTTTTTTGACTTGTCTTTGATTTCTTCTATCTACTCTATTTTGTAATCTTTCAGCTTCTTTTTCTGGATCTTGACGATCTTCAAGAATTTGTCTTACATTAGAAGATACAGCAGCGTTAAGTTCTTGTATGTGCGGTAATATAGATTTATATTTACCACCACCACCACCCGCAGCGTAAGCGCCTTTTAATGGTGAACCATAGTTTATACCACTTCTATCATCAACATCCGGTCTTTCATAGCTTTCACCAACTCTAGGATCTTCACCATATATAGAACCTTTTCGTTTACTACCTTTTACAAAACCAGAATTTAAAATTTTATTTCTTTTCTCTATTCTATTAGCTTTGTTTAAAAGCTTCATAACCTTAGGATCTTCATATGCATAGCCACCAGTTTCGCCAGATCTTTCTGACTTACGTTGAGCTCTAGCTCTTAATCTACCAACCCTATTTTTAGCGACTTGCTTTATTGGATTATAGTTACTATGCTTTTTTGAAAAGTTTGTCATAATTTACTTTTTTGAGCAACCAAAATTTTTAGCATAATTAGCCATTTTAACAACCTGGTCACTGTATTTATCTTTACTAGACATAACAGCTGAAGCCGCAGAACAGGCGTCTTTAAAACCGTTCTTTTTAGCCCAAGCTGTAAACTTGCCTTTGTTTTTATCTTTTATTTCAGGAAATCCTGTTTTATAGAACGGAGAGTGCATTTTAGTATCCTTTAGCTTTAGCTGTAATTGGTCCAGCCTCGTACTTACACGGATATTTAGAAACTTGCATTCCAGTTATACCGTTGCTATTACCAACACCCATTGGAAAACCTTCTTTGTTTAAAGGTCCGTCCCAAACGGCGTTTTCACCAACTTGACCAGCTAGTTCAACTTTTAAATTTTTAATTTCTTTTGCCATTTTTTTTGTTTTAATAATTAAATGCGTTATAATCACTTGTTCCATGAAGACTGTTAGTGGTTTGAACAGAGTTAGGATCTAAACCAGCCCATCTGCTAGCTCCACTATCTCCTATAGCGTCATATCTACTAGCTATAGCATTAGGATCTAAACCGCTAAGCGTCATAGCTCTGTTTATTCCAGCAGCTCCACCCATAACACTACTACCAGGGTTGTAACCCGTAGTGTAAGGGCTAGCGCTAGCTATTTGAGTTTGTTTTCTTAAACTATCTGCGTAAAAACTAGTAGGTTTTTTAAATCTAAGAGTATTATCTTTAGCTTTATAATCAAAACCTGTAAAGCCTTCAACTGGAACTCCTCCAAATACACCTATTTTACCACTAGTATCAGATATATTTGAAAAAACAGCTTGTCTACCGTATCTATTATAATCACCAGCTTTATTATCTTCAAAGCCGGTTGATTTTAATCCAGTATAAGCTCTAGATGGATCTGTGACACCGCTCATTGCATTGTACTTAGCCATGTTTGTAGCTGTTTTAGAAGCGTCTTGAAAAGACATTGTTTCTGGAGCTATTAACTGCTCTGATGCTGATTGTTGAGGTATTGTTGATCTCAACGTGTCAAGACCTACAAAACCTAAAGGTGAATTTATACTTCTGTTTCTAGCGTCTTCTGAGCTAAACATTAATGCTGCTCGATTTTTTGTTGATTCGTTAAAAACAGATTTTTTCATTTACCTATATTTGTCTTTATTAACGTTGTATATTGCTTTTGTTAAAACTTTGTCAGTATATGTGTTGCCACGTATTATACTGTTAGAATCAGAAATTGGTATATCTTCTTTACCTAGCATCATTCTGTAAACACGTTTTATAAGCTGCTTACATTTAATAGATGTTTTATATATATGGTATTTTTGTGTGGTTCTATTTCTATGGCGCCACACAACTATCCAACCTTTTTTTAATAACCTATTCCACCGACGATTGTCCCAACTGTAAGAGTAACTTCCATCTTGAAAGTCTTTTTTTCTAAACACGTCTATGCAGTCTAAGTAAATTAATAACTCTAGATCTGCATCGTTTAGATCGTTGTTTCTACAAGCCCATTTCCTTATAATTCTGTAATGTTTCATAAGGTTGAGGTCTTTTATATCATCAGCCTCTAGTCTTCTCATAAAACAACTACAACGTCACCGACTTTAATAACATGATAAGCTTCTTTTTCAACTTCTATTTTGTGACCAGCGTGTCGGTCGTAAAGTATAATATTACCTTCTTTTAAAGCTGATATATCGCTACCGGCTGAAACAACTGTAGCTTCCACATATCTTATATCGTCTCTGTGGTTTTCTGCTAAAAGAAGACCACCTTTTGTTTTGGTGGTACCTTCTTTTGTCTTTTTTATAATTATATTTCTACCTATTGCTTTCATCAACTCTTAAATTATTAATTACACAATCTGTAGATAAAATAGTGGTTGCTACGGAAGCTGCGTTTTGAAGAGCGCTCTTGGTGACAAGTAGTGGATCTATAATACCTGACTTTGTCATATTTACCATTTTTCCCGTAACCACGTTGTAGCCTTGCCCTTTTCTAGTAGGTGTTTGAACTTTATCAACACCAGCGTTTTCAAGTATTGTTTTATATGGAGCTTTTATAGCTTCTAATAAAACTGTCTCACCAATAGACTTAGCTTTTAAATTTGTTGCGGCATTCAATAGAGCAATACCACCACCAGGAACAATCCCTTCTTTAATAGCAGCTTTTGTAGCACAGATAGCATCTTCTACTCTATCTGTTTTTTCTTTTAATTCTATTTCTGAATTAGCACCTACTTTTACAATAGCTATTTTAGCTGATAGCATTGCTAATCTTTTTTCTAATTTTATAACTTTGTTAGGATTTTTTTCTTCTAACAATTTTTCTTTTAACTTGTTTATAACATCTAAAACCTCTTCATTAGGTTCTTCTACTTGCAATATTGTATCTTGATGTGATGTTACGCTTTTAACACAAACACCTAAATGATGTGGTTGTATCATATCCATATCATCACCTAGGTCTTCGTTTATAATAGTAGCGCCAGTTAAAAGTGAAAGGTCTTGAAGCATTTGTTGCTTATTGATACCATAGGTTGGAGCATCAACAACATTTACCTTAATAGCGCCTTTCATTTTATTCATTGCTAGAGCTGATAAAACACCTTGTTCTAAGTCGCCGATAATCAGCAAAGGTTTATTGTTTTTTATTACATACTCCAGCACTGACTGTATTTGCCTAATTGTATCCACTGGTGATTCTAGTAAAAGCACTAATGGTTTTTCTAATTCAGCCGTTTTATTAGCTTTGTTAGTTATAAAGTGTGAGTTTTTAAGTCCTTTATCGTATTGAACACCATCTACAACTTCAACGTGCGTTTTGCCGTCTGAAGCTGTTTCCATCATAACCACACCTGTATTGTCAACTGCTCTAAAAGCGTCTGCTATAACTTTACCAAGTTCAGCATCGTTGTTTGTAGATATTGTGGCTATTTGATCAATCATGTCACCTTTAACGTCTACAGATATTAACTGCAAAAATTTAACTACACCTTTAACAGCTTTATTAATACCATCTTTTAACTCTCTTGAGTTTGTTTTGTCAACAATCTTATAAGCTTCGCTCAATATAGAGTGGGCTAACACTGTCGCCGTTGTTGTGCCATCTCCTGCTTCTTTAACTGTTTTGCGAGCTGCCTCTTTTAAAAGCGTAGCACCCATGTTTTCAACTGGATCTAGCAAAATTATTGAATCTGCTACAGTAACGCCATCTTTTGTAATAATAGGTTTTCCAGTGTTATCTTCTAGCATTACACATCGGCCGCTAGCTCCTAAAGTAGAGCTAACAGCTTTAGTGAGTTTTTCTATTCCTTTAAATACTTGATCTCTGGCTTCTTCACCAAAGTTCAAGTTCTTGACAATTGCGTCTGACATAATTTAATTTAATTTAATTTTAATATTGGTTTTATTTAAAGGTCTTTACTACTTTTGGCCCGTTTAAAAATTCAAGCTTTTTTTTGTAGTGTTCAATTGTTTTGTCAATTGAAGTTTCAGCGGCCTCCATTGTCTCTCGCCGCGTAACATCCTTCCAGGTTTCTTCATCGCGAAGATCTTGGTATTCTGTTTGGTAATAACCATTTGGTAGTTGAACTATGCGCCAGTTAGCTTTATCGGCTATATGGTTCCATAGTTTTAAACGGTTTTCATCTGGATGTGATTGACTAGACCACGTGTTAGTCGAATAATAAAATGTCATTGGTTTTGGTTTTATGTTGTTAATTGGTTTGCACTTTACCCGTGCCGGTTATGTTTTATATAGTCACTTGTAAAAAGTGTTTTTTACTTATTCCTCTATTGTCACTGGTGGCTCAGGTTGTTCACCTATTGTCATAGTTACAGACGTTGGGTTTTCTAATTCAGCTATTTGCGAAGCAATACTGTCTTCAATAGTTTGAACTTGTTCTTCACCCATAGCATCTTTTGTCCAACTAACAATTATTTCATTAGTTAAATCTTCAAAAGGTATAAAAGGTGTTTCAGGGTCTAATGGTACTATTTGAGTTCCGATATTATTTACTGTATAATCTCCTTCTGTACCAGTTACAATCCAGTGCACGTTGTACACTACATCTGTTTCACCTTCTTCTTGAGGGTGTACGTCTACTGTTTTACAATTCCATTCGTATGTTATCATTTTTTTTGTTTTTTATGTTATTACGTCTATATAAATTGTCAAATTACCCATTGTTGCTCCATAATTACCCCTCCACCAGTCTATGGTTTTATTTCCGCTTGATATTGTTACCACAGGGCTTCTTAACCAAAAATACTTATTAGCATACCCAGGGCTGGATGTTTCTGCGTAATAATAAGTGCTATCACCTCCAGTATAAGGAGGCGGTGCTAAACCAGTGCCTCCCGACGGAGGTGCACTTGTGCTTCTTTTGTTCCATCTTAAAGCAGTTGTACCTGTAGCAATAGGATACCAGACAACAGAACTATAAGTACCTGTAGAAGCTCTACTTGTAGACCAAGATGTGCCGCTGTAGGTATCAAGATCAAAAGTTGTTTCACCTAAAGTTACATTACCACCCAATTGTAAATCTCCTCTATAATCTGATCCGCTTTGGTAGCGCCAAACAACCTGCACAGTGTGACCTATATAAGCATCTGATAGAGTAAAAACTTGATTACTCCATGATGTAGAGCTTGGCAAAGAACCAGATACTATAGCATTAAATTGACCGGCCCAAATTCCTCCGTAGTTTCTAAAGTTAGATAACCTATCTTTACTTCCTTCATACGATGGATCAAATCCATTAGATTGAGCATTAGCAAAACAATCAACTAAATCATCTGGCGGAGGGCTAACTTTAACAAATTGATCTACAACGTCTTGAAGTGAAAAAGTATTAGTATCTGGCACCGCCATTATAATCCTGCTTTTTCTAATCTTGCTTCTAGTTCAGCAATTTTAGTTATTAATAAATCTATGTATGCTACAGATTTTAATCCATCTTTATCTTCTCTAATAAACTCTGGATTTGTTTTTTCAAGTTCTTGAGCTATTACACCAACTCTATGTATACCTGGCTCAGATTTTAATTCAAACTTTCTCCATTTTACATTTAAAGGCTTTGGATTTAAATCTTTTATATTTTCTTTTAATTTTTTATCTGATGACAGTATAAAATTAGAAGCTGTCATTGTCGAGCTGGCTAGTACAGTTCCATCTATATGAAGCTTGCTAGTTGGATTAGTTACTCCAATACCAACATTGCCGTTAGAAGCCAGTATTGAAAAAACATCTGAATTATTAAGATTTACATACATTCCACCATTAGCATCGCCAATAAGTCGTATTCTAGATTGTGTGTAGGGAGATGACTGCTTGTAATGATTCCACTCAGACCCAATAAACCCTGGATTATTATGCCAGCTAATGCCTCCCATGTTTGGGCTACTACTATTCCAATAAGCGTAAAGGCCCTGTGCAGGATAGCTACTGGTACTGTTTAATCTTATGTTTCCATTTTGTACAGTTAATTTATCCGTAGGACTAGTCGTTCCGATGCCAACTTTACCGGTGTTATAACCCATAAGAACGTCACCACTATAGCCACTTATACTCATGTTGGTAGTGGTCGCGTCTTTAAAGCTTATACTGTTATTAGAACCACTAACAATATTTAAACCTCCACCAGTTGTTATTTCGTTTGTTGTAGTTGTTGAATTATGATCAATAGTTAGCGGATATGATGAGTTTTCAGACATTTTAATAGCTCCGGCTACCTCTAATTTTTCTGTTGGACTAGTTGTTCCGATCCCGACGTTGCCAGAAGAATTAATATACATTCTATCTGAGCCGTTCGTTCTAAAACTTATTGTGTCGGCTAACGGAAATCCAAGCCAAGTATTGTTGTCATCATTGTGGAATATATATCTACCTAAAAATATATCGCCTGTTATTTCTGAATTACCTATAACGTGAAGCTTTTGTGCTGGATTAGTTTCTCCAATACCGACGTTTCCGTTTGTAACAATTAAATTATCATCAACTGTTGTAGAGCCATTAAAGTAGGCAGTTCCTTGATTATAAAAATCAATAGTCGGGTGCACAGCCGCGATACCTACCGCGAATTTTTCTGTAACATTTGCGTCACCACTAACTGTTAGCTTCTCAGCAGGACTAGTCGTACCGATCCCTACGTTTCCGCCTTTTAAGGTCATGGTATCTGTATAAGCACCATCTGTAAACAGCATAGAGTCATTAGAAGCATCATGCTGTATTTTAGCTTTTACACTATCTTGCTCTTCAAAGAATATTGTAGCATCGGAGCCTGCATTATTTGCATTAATATATAAGTTTGTATTACCGGAATTAGTTATTTTTAAATGTCCTCCTGATATTTCAAGCTTTTCACTAGGACTAGTAGTACCAATACCTACGTTGCCGTCCATATCAATACGCATTCTTTCGCTGTAGTTACCTGTAGTGTTAGCACTATTGTTAGTAAAAAAAGCTAAACCTGTTCTAAAATAATTCCCTTCGCCTACCGCTATAATACCAGCTGATTTTTTTGTATAGTTGCCGTAATTTGGAGCCCATATTAAACCACTTCCAAATATATTTGATGTTCCGCCAGTGTTTCCGTTAGTTGGATTTAATCTTATGTAATCAACTGGATTTCCAACATTAGCTGCGCCAATATCTAGTAAGTAGCTAGGGTTTGTGTTTCCAATACCAACTCTGTTATTTACAGCATCGACATATAGTACACCGTTATCGGCATTTACGTTATTTAAAAATTGTATTGCCATTTAATTTAATTTAATTTATTATTATCCTACGTATGTAAGTAATACTTCGTAAGCTGAATCAGCGGGTGTTCCTACGAAAGCTATATCTAAGTCGGCAGAAGATCTTGTAACGTCTGCATACACTGTTTGACCAGCAGCCGTTATCACTTCACACTTGACATCTAAAGCCACTGCGCCTGATCCAAAAACTGAAGCGTTTGAAACATCTAATGTAAATGTTCTTATTCCACCAGAATCTGCTTTTGATACATAAGCCAGCGCACTGTTTAATACTATTCTTTTTCCTAATGCACCAGTATCGGCAGGAGTTACCCAAGTACCATCACCTCTTAAGAATGTTGAGGAAGAACCACCAGAAGGTACATGACCTACGTTGTTACCTCCACTATAAGCCATTGACTTAACTTTGACATCCCCTGTAGTTGGGTCAACTACAATTGGCGTTCCTGTTGAAGTTCCTGGCGTTGTTTCATCAACACTAGTTACAGCGCCTGTTGTATCTGTCCATGGAACGTTAACTACAAGCTTATCACTACCGTTTATTTGAATTGGATATGTTCTGCTAGTTGTTGTTGAAGCTGAATTAGCCGCAACCGTTTGAGCTGTGTAAGAAATAAGATCAGCTCTAAATGTTGTTCCGTTTAAGTCAACACCTTGAGCCGCTGTGTAAGTGGTGTTTGTGTCTGTCCAAGGGACATTTACAAGCATTTGGTCACTAGAATTCAACTGAACTTTATATGATCTACCAGCTGTGCTTGTTACAGTGTTCCCTGCTACAGTTTGATCTGCGTCAGACCCTAGTTTAACTAAACCTAAAGTACTTGTAGTTGCTGTGCTATATTGAGTATTTGTTGGTGTTACCCATGTTCCATCACCACGTAAGAATGTAGTTGAAGCGCCACCACTTGGAACAATACCTAATGTAGAACCGCCGCCATATATATCAGCAGAAACAAAACCATTTGATGTAACGCTAAAATGTGCTGAGTTAAAACCGGCAACACCTTTGTCTGTTGCACCATCTGTAGCGCCTTCGCCAGCAATATTTGCATCTTGTATTACTACAGTATAATCACTAATCGCTGGACTTGAGTTAGCTGCAATGTCAGTATTAGCATAGATCATATCCCCAGGTTCTAGCGTCTCTGTAAAAAACGCAGTACCTGCAACTGTTACGGCAAAGAAATCACCTAAATCTAAAGCAATGTTACTTGCTCCATCTAATGAACCATTTCCTGCGCCTAAGTCTGTAGTTAAACCTGTGTTCGCATTATAACCACCTTTGAATAAACCTACGCCTGCAATTAATCCTTGTACTTGACCTAAATTTACAGCGTCGTTGTTAGCAGTACCATTAGCCAAGTTATTTATTTGGCCGCTAGTCATGTCAAGAGTGTTTGTTACAGTAAGATTATTTCCTATTGTAACATCGTCTGGTAAGCCAATTTTAATTTCACTAGCGCTTTGTACATTTGTTTCTACTTCTTTTTGCGTACCTGTTATTTTAACTAAATCTTGGCTACTGTCACTTCCGTTTAAAGCTATATTAGCAACGCCACTGTCTGTTACAGCGCTTATGTCATATGTTGTATCGCTCCCAGCTGGTACTAAATCAAGAATATCTTGTATTTCATACTCTTTTACAGTATTATCTGTAAGATCCTCTGCTATAAATTTATCTCCTGCAACTAGTGTTGTTCCGTCTGCTGCTGAATCAATAATATTATTAGCACCTGCATAATCAACTGCAACATCATTAGCATTGACTTGTATACCAGCTCCAGCTCCTACATTAAACTGAATAGTTTCATTGGACGCTTGATTTAAAGTAAAAGCACCTCCATCAGCTAAACCACTTCCAGCAGTTAATGTAATTGTAGCGTCGCTAGGCGTAGCAGGTGCAGATCCAGCAGTAATAGCAATAACATGACCTTGTGCGTTTGTTTGGACAGAAGAAGGATAAGCATATGTACCTGCTGTACCGTAATTATCATGGTTAATAGTTATCGTATCACCAGACATACCACCAGTTAATGCAGTCCCTCCACTTATTGTTAAAGTATCTCCATCGCTTATAACAGAAGAACCAGTGTTACTAGCTGCCGTAAAATTATAAGAAGCTCCAATATCTATCCAGCCCGCTGCTGTATATAATCTTACCACATCAGATGCAGTGTTATAATATACTCTACCTTCGTATAAACCAGAACTAGGATCTGATGCTATATTTTCTAATCTCAGTTTTTGTGATTGAGCACCTGAGCTATACTCTACGTTGTTTACAAATAAAATTGCCATGCTTTGTTAGTTTAAAAATGCTTTGCCTGCAAACGCAGAGCCGAATGTTATTGTTAAATTGTTATTATCTATATATTCTATTTGACCTCCTAATACAGAGGTATCTCCCGTGTCTACAATTGTTGCAGAAGGGAATTTTCCTAAATTATGTTGTATTGTCCAAGTTGCTGATGGCGATCCTTGGGTAAAATTAAATGTTTTATCTCCTACATCTTTTGATATAGTAAAAGCAGCAAAGTCATAATGTTTGTTTAAAACAAGATTACCATTACCGCCAATGTTTGTTAATGCTAAATCGTACGTGCCGTCACCTTGCAGCGTATACGATGTTATTTCATAATGACCAAATTGCGAAATTTTGTTTTGCTCATTTATGAGTATGTTATTACCAACTAAATAATTCATAAATGCAGCAACCTCCTGTCCAGATGAATCTATACTTGAAATATTGACAGTAGTAAAGCTAGTCATTAAATCACCGTCTGCTGGACCTGTAAACTCACCATTTAATGTAGGTGCGTTAGCAAACTTAAATACCATCTGTCCTGATATAGATATCTTACCTTTAATATTAAGGTATTCAGCTACAGCAGCGGCAGTAAAGTTTCTGGTTAGTCTATTGCTTTGCTCTGTTCCAATCCAAGCATCGCCGTCGTTAACCTGTAAATCTCTTGGATACGAACTTATTCTAGCCATATATTAGTCTGCTATATTAAATATTCTATATGTAACCCAAATTTTAAATATTTTGTTAGGGTCTCCTGTTACCGCTGCAGCTCCAGCGCTTGTTAAAAGTAATTTTGCACCAAAGTTAGTGTGACCACCAGAAAGCGAAGGCACAAAAAATGAACCTACTTGATTATTTACAGTAGCTTGAGGAATATCATAAGTAAAACCAGCACCGATATTATTCCATATACTTAAGTCATTTGGAAAAGTTAAATCATTTGTAAGATTACCACCGCTTTGATTAAAAACTATACTATAAACTTGTATTATCTGTTTATTAGGACCAGGATTGTCTATTAACGTTTTGGGTGTTGTGTGTAGAGTTTTTAATTCATCTGTACTTACTACAATCTTTTCAGACTTTATGTAAGAAGTAGACGCTAAACCTAAAACATCTGATACTGCGAAGTTTTTAGTAACTGGCAAGTCATCAGTGTTTGTAGCTGGTGTCGATGTGCCTAATAAGTAATCTGCGTTTTTAGGTGTACCTTTTGGATATGTTATTATTTGTGCCATATTAGTGTGCTTTTGCTTGTATTACGATCCACTCAGTTCCATTTGACCAAATTGATACGCCTTCATATTGTTTTGATATTTCAAAAAATGCAGCTCCGTCTATAGTTTCTCCTGCTTGTGCCGTTATTTGCACTTTGTCTGAAGCTCCGTTTGGAAAAGTAGAGTTAGTTACAAATCTTATATTTCTGTAAGGTATAGTTGTTGCTGACGGTATGTTGAGTACGTAAGTACCGTTGCCTCCAGTCCAACCTATTTCAACAATGTTATTATCGGCTGAGTATGTAGAAGATCCTCCCGCTGATGCCGTGACTTGAAACGGTATTAGTTTAGCCATAGTTTCTGACACAATAAGATTTCTATCAACCCATCTAGTTGCCATATTACCAGGGGTACCTTTAGCAACGAGTAAATCTCCGTCAGTGCCTTCATCACCCGCAGCATCATAGTACGTAGAGTTAACTTCTAAAGGACCGTTTAGCGTTGTTGTTCCGGTAGCTTCTAAATTAGAGGAGGTTTCTATAGAGCCTGTAACATTTAAATCATCTGATACAGTTAGATTTGTATTAACATTTACACCCGCACCTAGCGCTGCTTGTGTAATACGTGAGTCACCTATCGCTTGGCCATTAGGTGTGAACATAGCTATAGTGTTCAACGTGCCAGATCCAGTAATACCACCGGTTTCTGATACAATTAAATCTGCTAGAGCATCGATCTCAAAGTTTCTAGTAACTGGTGATTTTGCGCTATTAGGCGCAGGTGTAACCGTACCTAATATTAAATCGTCTGCTTTTGGCGTTGCTTTTGGGTAACTGTTTGCTATAGCCATGTTTTATGTTAATGTTGCTCTATTAGTAGACGGATTATATGTATAGTCACCGGCAGAGCGCCCAGATTCTTTCGATGCTCTGTCAATTGCGCGTTCCTCGGCTGTCATTTTATTTCTCTGCATACCTTTAGCTGTTAATTCACCAGAAGTTGTTAAATCACCACGTTTCTTAAGTAAAGCTATAGCAAAACTCTTACTGCGAACTTGCGCTGCAAGGCGATCAACTAGGCTGTTACGCCCCATATGTGCTTGTGTCTCCATATATCTAGTGTTCTATAGTTCTATATACTCACATATAATAGTGAAAACTTACAAATAGTGACAATAGCCCCTTACTTATATAACTTATAAGGCTTATGTCACACTGAAAAATAAAAATTGTTACAAATAGAGGGGTATAGTGTTGCTACTACCCCTGATATACGCAAAATTTTAACAAAATCGATTCTAAAAAACCGGCCCTGGCTGCATTTTATCGAATTATATTCATTTTTTTGCAAAATATATTGAAATATTTACAATGTTTAGCATTTTTCCGAGCAATTACAAACAAATTCTTAATACAATTGGATAATAATATAAAATAATCTATGTATATAATAAATAAATATCAAATTAAATTAACAACAAACTTATTAACAAATAATTATATTAATATTAAATTTCTAAATAATAAATTATTAATTATAAATAATCCATCAAATATTAATATATCAAAATTACTAACTAAAAATAATATAACTTATAAAATAATTTAATAAAATAAAACTATGATAAATACAATATCCTTTAAAATTGATGAAGACAATGATCTATATGAAATTACTGTAAACAATAAAACATATACTATTGATGATGTATATGATTCAGAATATGGTAAATTGTTTGATGAATTAAATATATTCATTGATAGTATTCAATAAAAATTACAAACAAAATAATATTATAATTGGATAATATAAATGTAAACTAAATAAATAATAAATATAAATATAATAACTATGCAAAATTTAAAATCAAAAAGATTTGTTGTCAGAAAATCATTAATTGGCAAAAATCAAATCATTGAAGTAACTTTCAAAAATGGTAAATCATTCAAGTACAATCATGACAAAGTGTACAATATAATGCAAAGTAAACTACAAAATATGCCTTGCTTTATTAAATACAAATCTTACACTTCATCAACAAGTGTACCAGTAATATTAAGAGACAAAGAAGTTATCTAAGTCTTTTAATATTGCACCTCAACGGGTGACTGTCCGAACCTGTGGTCATGGAACTGACTTAACTGGGCAGGGTAAATACATGAGGTGGTGGCACTTGTCATCAATAAAACTGTGACAATAGCCTGTTACTATTTAACCTTAATAGGCTAATGTCATACTTTTTTTTAATATAATAAAATAATAATGTGATGT
>JAAHTH010000179.1_pt2 | contig 52616 bp, 76 predicted proteins | sample 6116091 | NCBI WGS metagenome assembly JAAHTH01 (sample SAMN13939990, study PRJNA603662) | sponge metagenome | isolation source: marine sponge | host: Mycale hentscheli | place: New Zealand | collected 2006 | reverse complement strand
GAACGGGTAGCAATCCAAGTGGAAATATAGGCGTAGGTCTTGTTCAGACTGCAACTAAAGCTCAACTTGTAGCAGGCGCATTTGGAACTGCTACTGCAAATGAATTAGAGATTCAAGTAGCAGATAACACGGGGACTGAGAACATTGTCGCAGTATTTGATGATTCAAGAATGATACTAAACACGGCTTTTCAACAAGCAGTAAATAACACGGCGTTTAATGCAATTTCAAGAAATAATGATTCGAATCCAGCGCTATATGTTAATAATGCAGGGTTAGGGGATCTTCAATTATGGCAGAGTAGCACAGCCATTGGAACGGGTGAAGTCGCAAGGATTGAGAACGATGGATCTTTTGAAACCGATGGCACGATAACTGCAGATATTCCAACAGGTATTCAAGAGGGTTTAGTTGGTTATGATGCTAATGGGAAACTTATTCAAGGCACTGGTGGAGGCTCTCAAGATCTACAAGATGTAACGGACATAGATAATCACACTACAAATGCTATAATTTTTAACCACGCTACTTTACCTTTAGAAGTTGGTTCTATAATACCTTCAGGTGGTAATTTTATAACAAGTGCTTCAGGTAACTATTTAATATATGCGGGTGGAAGTGGTGATATCTCTTTAACTGCACCTAGTGATATTAAGTTGGTTGCAAATAATATTCAGGGTTATAATGCTTCATTCACAATTCGTGACCCTTTGCAAAATAATGAAGTTGCAACTAAGGGTTATGTTGATGCATTGACAAGTGCTACAGGTGGTGGTGTAACACCTGGTTCATGGACTAATGCTTCTCTCGCAACTAATATTGGTGTGAGATCAGGAATGAGACCGTTAAGGTATAGATCTGATGGTATTGATGGAGTCCAGATTGAAGGTTCTTGTAAATACAATGCGGGATTTTTCTTAACTGCAGGTACGACAGTGGTTTTATTTACATTGCCCACAGGATCAAGACCTGATAATGACATAAATATTTCAGTTCAGGTTGGGTATAATGGAGCTACTCCACAGATTGAAGCATGGGCTGCGGTTAATTCGTCAAATGGTCAAGTAACATTGAAAAATGCCGATGCGGTGGCTATTAGTGAGCTTTACGATATAACTATAAATACTAGATTTAGTTTAACATAGAGGTAAAATTATGAGCACAAATGATAGCATTGAGAAAAAATGGATGGAAATCAGCACCGAAGATATTTTTGATTCAGTCGCAGACTGCGTTGACCATGTAAATAATACAAAGTCAACAGGTCAAGATCTAAAATTTACTGAAATAATTATAATAACAAAGGAGCCTTAAAATGGCAATTACAAAAAGAATAGAAGTAGACTCAATCACTGAGGCAAACAAAATCACAATTAACCCACAAGCGGAACTCATTAGCTTTAACTATGTGAATGATGTAGAAGGTAAGAAGGGACAGAAGACCCTCACCAAAGAGCAAATGCTAGAGGTGATCTCTCAAGAGGCTTATGACTCAATGGTAGCAAATTTATTGCTTTTAGCTGATTCTGCAAATCCTGATAGAGAAATCCCTGAGGAATTAGATGAAAGTCTATAAAAGAGAAGACCTTAATCACTATATAAATATATAAAAGGAAATATATGTCATCAAGTTTTGCAAATACCGAACATTTAGATCAGGTCCTAACTTATGTTTTAGTACAGAAGTTATTAACTAGAGTAAGTAAAACTGATGCATATAGATTAGGTCTAATCGATAATAATGGTAAAGTAATAAAAAACCCTGAAACTCAAGAGGAAAAAGATTCTCTTGGAATGTTAGATAAGTTTATATTTAAGTTAAAAAGAATGCTTGGTCCAAAGATAAATGTACTAAGTAACTTTTTATATGTGAACTCATTAGATAATGATATTACTAAATATTTAACAGTAAAAGGCGGAGTTCAAAATAGAGCTTCTATAAAAAGAGTTAAGAGTGATGTTGAAAAGTTAGCTGAGAAGTATAATATGACAACAGACCAATTAGTAATGTGTCTTTTAGAAGGAATAACCAGAGATGCCAAATAATATAGTTAAATCTTTTGCTGATAAATCCGGTAAGTCAACTACAGAAGTAGAAGAAATGTGGAATAATGCTGAAAATATTGTAAAAGATAAATATAATCTATCTAAAGCTGATGGTGATAAATACTACTCTGCTATAACTGGTCTACTTAAGAAAATGTTAAAGTTAGTAGATGAAGAATTTGAATCTGGAGTTGGTAATACAGGTTTAGCTTCTGGAACACCTTCTGGTGGTGCAGGTTTAGGTGTATATGCCACTAAAATAGGTACTAAAATTAGACACAAGAAACGTAAGAAAATAGTTAAAAATATAGCTAAAAGAATATTTAAAGAATATTTAGAAGATCATGCCTAGTATAACAAGTATAAATGATTATCAATCTTTTTTGATAAAAAATACACATATAGATAACCAGTTCTTACCTGGTTATTTTTATACATATCACTATGATTATAAACAAGATATGAATAAGTTTTTAAAGTATCCTAAAGAAGTGCGTGACTTCTTTGATGGTAGACCACTAATGTATCTAATGAATAGATATGTAACTCAAGATGGTAATACACAAATAGCTAGAGGTATAAATCTTCACTATATGCCAATATCAGCTAGAATATTTTGGGTAAATGCATTACAGAAAATTGCACCTGGATATATGGAAAGAGAACAAAGGATTTTAATTCCTACAGAATTAATTCCTAACTTAACACGTAAGACATCATTTGCTCTAAAACAATATAATATAAATAAAGTAAAGTATGTAAGGAAAGTTCCATTCTCTATAATAAAAGAGTTATTAGCTTTTATACCTCCAACACATGAAGGTAAGTCTTACGATGAGATAGCTGCCGAATACAGATTATTTCAACCAGATACAAGAATAATAAAAGGGTAATGTATGTTATTTGAAAATTATAATCCATTTTCTAAGAAGTTTTTAAAGTTTAATTCTTCTAATGAATTGGATATTAAACAGTTTGTTAAAAATTCTGCAGGTGATGGTGAAGATGATCGCACTATTGTAGGTCATCAAAATTCTGAAGATTTTGGTTACTTCGGTGCTAATCAATCTAATATATCCTTTAACCAATGGTTTCTAGATAAGCAAACTCGTTTATCAAAATATAGAGAGATGGCTGGATATACTGAAATTGGTTTATCTTTAGATATGGTATTAGATGAAGCTGTATCTAAGAATTCTAAAGGTGATTCATTCCAATTTGAAATTACAAAAACTAATGATATTAAGAAATCAGATATAAGATCAGTAAATAAAGAGTTTGACTTTGTTGTTAAAACTCTATTTAACTTTGAAGAAATGGGTCATGATTTATTTTATAAATTCTTAGTTGATGGTGAATTATATTTAGAAGTAGTTATGGATAAAAAAGGTAAGAATATAATTGGTCTAAAACCTTTATCTGCATTTAATATGGTTCCAATATTTGTTGGTGGTGTACTTGCTGAATTTGCACAGATAGATTTAAATACTAATAATAAAGACGAAGTAAAACGCTTCCCACCTGAACAGATATTATATGTATCTTATGGTAGATATGGTGCTAATAAACAAGATGTTAGGGGTTACCTAGATTCTTCTATACGAGTTTATAACCAATTAAGAAACTTAGAAGATGCAGTAGTTATATATCGTTTAGTGCGTGCTCCAGAAAGAAGAGTATGGAATATTGAAACTGGTAATGCTCCAGCAGGTAAGGCTGAAGAATTAGTTAAGAAAGTAATGAATAATTATAAACGTAATCTTAACTATAGTTCAGAAACAGGGTTAATTAATTCTTCACAAAATATACAAGCATTAACAGAAGACTTTTGGTTTGCAAGAAAAGAAGGACAAGGTTCTTCTGTAGATGTATTACAAGGTGGACAGCAACTTGGTGAGTTAGAAGATATTAATTACTTCTTAAGAAAACTTTATAAGACATTAAAGATCCCACCAACTCGTTGGGGTGAACCATTAGGTCAACAAGGTACACAATATACTAATACTAAAGATATTGAACGCGAAGAACTTAATTTTACAAAATTTGTAGAAAGATTGCAAAATAAATTTGTAAGAATAATAGAAGAGTGTTTTATAATGCAACTAAAAGTTAAAGGTTATGATCCTAAGCTTTTAGATAGAAAACGTTATAGAATTACAATGCTAATGAATAACCATTTTAGACAATTTAGAGAAATGGAACTAATGCGTGAAAAGTTAGATATGATAAATAATTACCAAGATCTTATTTTATCACAAGATAACCCAGATGCTAAAATATCAAATGAATTCTTTATGAGCTATATAGTCAACCTTCCTGGTAACCTTGCTCAAAAGAATAATGAGTTGTTAGCTATTGAAAAACAAGCAATAGAAGATGAAGGTGGATTTGAAGATCCAGAAGATGAAGAGACTAATGATAATTCTGTGACAGATACATAATATAAATAAATTATTGAAGGAGCCTAACATGGGACGTAAAAAGAAAATTGAAGAACCTGAAGTAGAACCTGAAGTTAATCTTGAGGAAGAACCTGAGGTGGAAGAAACAGAAGTAGAAGAAACTCCAAATGAAGAAGCTGCTCCTGAAGAAGAACCGGAAGATGAATTAGATCCGGAAGATCAAGTTGCTACACCTGAAGAGAATAAAGTTGATGATACATTAACTGGTCGTATTCATAAAGGTCAATTTGCTCAAACAAAAACTGATATTCAAACAATAGTTCAAGCTAAAATTAAGAATAAAATTGAAGCTAAGAAACAAGAATTTATAAAAAGAGCTAGAGAAGCTCAATAAAACTTCAGGGAGTCATTATGAAATTAATGATAGAAAACACTGATATAGATAGTCTTAACTTTTTAAACGAATCTGTAGAAGGTAAAAAATCATGGAAGATCCAAGGACCTTTTTTACAAGCAGAGACTAAAAATCGTAATGGTCGTATATATCCACAAAGTGTAATTGAACGCGAAGTTAATAAGTATACTAGAGAACGTATTGCAACTAAAAGAGCAATGGGTGAGTTAGATCACCCACCAACGCCTCAACTAAACTTAGATAGAGTTTCACACTTAATTGAGAATTTATCGATGGATGGTAACTCTGCTATTGGTACTGCTAAACTATTAGATACACCAATGGGTAAAACTGCACAAGCACTATTAGATGGTGGTGTTAAGTTAGGTGTATCTTCTAGGGGTGTTGGTTCACTTAAAGGTGAAACTGTTGGAGGAGACTATAATCTAATTTGTGTAGATATAGTCGGTGATCCATCAGCACTTAATGCATATGTTGATGGCATACTAGAAAGTAAAGAATTTATTATAGATAATAATACTATTGTTGAAAGAGCAGTTGAAAATCTTAAAAGAGATTTAGATCATAATGGTTCTAAACAGTTGGTAGACAACTTATCTAAATTCTTAAAGAGTATTAAGAATGAAATCTAAGTTTTTAGATTATATAAATAAAACCGAGGATAGCGAAATGTCATCTAAACAGTTAGATATACTTATCGAAGAAATCCGTGGATTGAGAGAAGATATTAAGATAGTAACAGAGTCACAGGGTCGTTTTAACACCCCTCAGCCTCAAGTTTCTCTACCTAGTAATATCACACATAAAATACAAGAATCTCAACCACAACAGCCCGCAGAAGCCCAGAATACGCTTTTTGGAATGGTTATACCAGAAAGAAAAGAAGTTTCAGTTTCAAATACTGAACAAGTTGATATGATGGCTCATGCTGGTAAAATTTTAGGCTAATTCTATTTTAAAAAATTTAGATATATTAGTTTAATAAATAAATAACAAATCACATTTAGGAGGATACCAAATGGATATTTATGAATCTCTAAAGAACGTTCTTTCTCCTGAACAACTAGACGAGTTTAAAACGCAAGTTTCTAAACTAGTTGATGATTCTGTTGCCGAAAAAGTTTTAGCAGAACAAGAAAGATTAGAAGAGAAAGCAGAAGAATATGTTTCTCTTATGATTGCTGAGAAAACAGATGAGCTTGAAGAAAAAGCAGAGGAATTTTGTGAAAATCAAATTTCTGAAGCTAAAGAAGAGCTTATTAAAGAGTACGACGAAAAAATGGAAGACTTCGAGTCTACTGTTGTTGAATCTCTTGATCGTTTCCTTGATTCTGAAATCTCTGAAGGCATCTCAGACGAATTAGTAGAAAGCATCGCCGAGTACGAAGCTTTAATGCCAATCGTTGAAGGAATCAAAGGGTTGTTCGAGAGTAATTATGTAGCACTAGATACCGAGGGGTCATCTAAGCTAGCACAAATTCAACAAGAAAAAGAAGAGCTTGAAGAGCAACTTTCTGAATCTATCGCACAAAAGATGGAATTATCAGAACTTGCAGAAAAAGCAGCAACTGAATTACTTGTTAAAGAAAAATCTGAAGAACTAACAATTGCAGAATCTGAAAAAGTAGCAACTTTCTTCGCTGATAAATCTTTTGATGAAGTTTCTGATAAGATTGATGGTTATATTAGACTAATCTCAGAAGAAGATTCTTCATCTGCAGATAACGGTGAACTTATGTCTGAAGCTTCGGCTGATGCAGATTGCCAAGAAGAGGCTCAACCTATTGTTGAATCTCACACACCGGAACAAGACTTACTAACTAGAGCAGGACTCTATATTTAAGTTAAATTCCAAAACTAAAAATTAACCTAGTGTTAATTTTATATATAAACTAAACTACGACATTAACATTCTTAGGAGGATATATGTCTCAACACCTAGTTAAAGAGTGGAGTGAGATCGATTCTGGATTGAATATTGCTGATATTCAAGATTCATACATGCAAGAATCTATGGCTCAACTACTACAAAATCAAAAGACTAAAAACCTTGAAACTGAATTATTTTCAGAAGGTTTCGGAACTGGAACAGGATCTGTCTCAGTAAACAATACACCAGCTGGTAACGTTCCACAAGGTGGAGCACAAAACGGTGTATTCGCACCTATCTCTATGGCACTTGTTCGTAGAACTTTCCCAGCACTTTTTGCTAATAAAATTGTTGGTGTTCAAGCGATGAATACTCCAATTGGCCTTGCATATGCAATGCGTTACTTGTACGCTGGTACAACTGATGAAGCTGGTTGGGACAAAGTTCCAGAATACTCTGGTTTCACTGGTTCAACTTCAGGACAATCTGTTCCATCATCTGCTGCAGATACTGGTACTGGTGTTAATACTCAAGTTGCTGAAGCTTGGGAAGTTGGTTCAACTTATCCTGAACTTTCATTCCGTATCGACCGTCAACCTATTGAAGCAAAATCACGTAAACTTGCAACTAGTTTCTCACTAGAAGCTGCTATGGATGTTAAAGCAATGCATAACATCGATATTGAACGTGACCTAATCAATATGATTCAATATGAGATGGTTGCTGAACAAGACCGTGAATTGCTAGAGCGTGTTAAAACTGCAGCTCAACGTACTGGAACAATGGATACCTCTGATGGTAATGCATTAACTGGTATCGAATGGGGTGGTGAGTCTGGACTTTCTTATGATATTAGTACTGGTGACGGTCGTTGGTCTCAAGAAAAATTCGCTAACCTAATTACATTTATTGTTGATCTATGTAACCGTATTGCTATTAAAACTCGTCGTGGTGCTGGTAACTTTGTTATCGTTTCTCCTCGTGTTGCAACTGCTCTACAAGCTGCTGGTCCTCAATTCTCACGTAATACTGCATTCATCGATGCAACTACTGTTTTCCCAGAAGTTGGTACAATCAATGATTCAATTAAAGTATATCGTGACCAATATGCACAGTCTGATTATGTTCTTGCAGGATATAAAGGACCAGGTAACTCTGATTGTGGTGTAATTTATTCTCCATATATCACTGGTTTGACTAACCGTGCTATTGCGCAAGATGATTTCTCACCTCGTATCGGTGTAATGTCTCGTTACGCTATTACTGATACACTATTAGGTTCAGGACGTTACTATCGTTATGCGACAGTTTCTGGTCTAGCTGATCTATTAGCTGGTGTTACTCCAACTGTTCAATACACATCTGCTGTATAATATAAAGAGTAAAACTAATCTTAAAAAAAGAGCTTCCCTTATGGGAGGCTCTTTTTGTTTATATAAATATGTAAAGACATACTAGACAAGGAATTATAATGGCTGCAGAATGTACAGATAGAATGAATGACTATCTTAAAACTAGAAATTATATTAAGAAAAGATTAGGGTCGCCTGTTATTTGTGTAGAGATAGATGATTCACAATTAGATATTATAATTGATGATGCTATACAAGATGCTGCTAGATATCTTTATGGTGAAGGTACAAAAAGAGACTATTTAGCATTCCCAATTACAGCAGGTACATCAGCATATCAAATGGATTGTAATATTACAGATACTATATCATTTGACTATACATCATACTTAGATGGTATTAATGTACTATTCTCACAAACACATATGTTACTATATAATGACTGGGTTACACAAGGTAATTATCCTGGTGGACCTAGTCAAGGTGGTGGAGGAGATCCTGGTGCTCTAGTATCTTATGATATTGCTATGATGTATTTGCAAGAAGTTAAAAACCAATTCTCAATAATGTATAAAGCAGATTATCATGAACCTTCTAGAATGCTAACATTAACACCAACCCCTACTACATGTGGTACTGGTTTATTAACAGTATGGAAACGTTCTGATGTAACAGATATGATGGATCATCCTATTGTTAAAAAATTAATGGTAGCACGATCAATGATGCAATGGGGTTTACACTTAGGTAAATACCAAATACAAATGCCTGGTGGTGGTACAACTAATGGTGATACTATATATAGTAATGGATTAGTAATGGAAGAGAAAGCCTGGGAGCAGTTAATATCTGAAGGGGAATATCCGCAATTTTTTGTGGGGTGACCAATACAGAATTGTGGAAGGTTGATTATATAAAGGTGAGATATATTTAGCAAAAGATTTGAAACAGAAATTAAATGTTAAATATTCTGTACTTAAAGAGTTAGTCGATAAGATTTTAAATTAGTTGGTATATAAATGAAGATTGAAACAAGTACATCATATATTGAATTAGTAACATATAATCCTGATGAGGATGAGATAGAGATTATGGTTATACCAAGATCTGCATCAGTAATAACAAACTTCGATGATGAAGAAGAAACTTAATAAGAGATAATGTATGGTAATACCAGTTTCAGCTAATAATTTAGATATAGTAGTACAACAACCTAATGTAGTAATAGTTAATAATACTATTAATGTTAATACTTCAATAGTTCTAATCAATACATTAGATCAATGGGCTGGTGTTACAAGCCTAGATAGTTGTTCAGCACCAACACAGACTTTCTTTAATTATAATAGTGATTGTTATAATAATGAAAAGGTATTATATGATAGAGTAACATCAGAAGCTCTAGATCAACATGGTGTAAAAGGTGATTGGTATGTTGTAGATTATTCATTAAATAATGAAAAATTATTTGGTGAAGATAATGCAAGAAAGATATTATATACATTCCCGTTAAAAGTTTATATGGAAACTCCATTTGAACAAAGACAATATAACCAATGGGGTATGGAAGAGTTGGATAACTTTGTAGTATATTGTACTAAGTTTCAATATAGTACGTATGCTTCTAAGTCAGGACACGCTGATTATACACCTAATTCTGGAGACTTCTTTAGACCGTTTTATAATGGTGTAATATATGAAGTAATAACAGTATATGATACGGATGATCAATTCTTAAACACTCAACATACTTGGAAATTAACATTGAAAGTATTTAAAAATGAAATGTTAACAACATCTCCTAATGTTAGTGCGGAAAGACAGCAAACATATGATAAAACTAATGCTGTTCCTACTGAACCACCAGCACAAATAACTCCTATATCGGCTTATACAACATCTGGTTCTGATACATTAAAACAGAATGAATTAATAGATGAAGTTAAAGACGAAGTATTATATAATGATCCAAATCCACCATCAGGAAATGATCCCTGGAATGGATGGTAATTTAAACTATATAAATAATATATAGAAGACTTTATAAGCTAAAGGTAATAATGGAATATTTTTATAATTCAAGTTTAAAAAACTTAACAATAGCTATGATGACATTGTTTAATAATATAGAAATTAAACATTATGACGACGATGGTAGTGTTGTTAAAACTATAAAAGTACCAATTAAATTTGGACCACAAAGTAAATACTATCAAACCAGAACACAAGATGCTGCTGGACAGCGATACTATATACAATTACCAGCATTAGCAATTGTACCTAATGGTTTTACATTTAATAATGATAGATCTGTTTCTTCTAAAGAACAAAGAACTTTACTTAATCCTGATCAATATGAAAATCCAGAAGATTTTCTAGTAGATATGATGCCTTCACCTTGGGATGTAAACTTCTCAGTTTATATTAGGACTGAAAGTTTCCAAGACTTCTCACAGATAATAGAACAGATAATACCATTCTTTGCCCCTTCTGTATATCTAAGAGTAAAGGAATTTAACACTGTTAATCTTGAGAGAGATATAAAGGTAACATTAAATGGATTAACACCTGAGTTTACCGAATCAATGGAATCTGATGAACGCAGAGAAGTAAATGGTACATTAGATTTTACTGCAGAGGCTTTCTTTTATGGTCCTATAACAAGTGGTGCTATTATTGAGAAAGTAATAACAAAGTATGGATTTAATCCTAATCATAATGTCGTAGATACTTATGTAACATCTGCTTTACCAATATCTGCGGCACAATTAGTTACAACATCTGGAACAGTAACTTCAGGAACCTTTGAAAAACCACCAGTAGATGAGTTTGGTTATATTAATAGAATGGAGGACTAAATGTCTGATACCCCTTATGAACCTTTAAATAATGCATTAGATGTGGACTATGATCCGAATAAGATTGTAGAGAAAGCAGAAACTGATATAAAAAGTTTAGCAAAAACATCTAGTAAAATAGGGGATGCTGTAACTTTAGAAGATAAAGAATATATGGAGATGGAGATTAAGATGTTAATCAACTCTGCAAAATTTGTTATGGATAAATTAGAAGAAGATGTTAAGATAGGTGCTAAACCTAGAGTCTATGAAGTATATGCTACATTAACTAAAGCAGTACTAGATAGTATAAAAGAATTAAGAGAATTAAATTTATCAATTGAAAATCTTAAACTATCTAAAGAGAAATTAAAATTAAAAAAAGAAATAGGTTCTGCTCCATCCGGAACAGTTAATTTACAATTATCTGGTAAAGATATGTTTAAAATGATTGCATCTGCTCAAGCACAAGCAGAACAGAGTCGTAGTGAAGTTCCTGATGCTGAATATAATGTATTAGATGAGGACAAATAGTGAAGTTTAGTAATTATTTAAAACTACAAGAAGAGTATAATATAATATTTGAGAAGATATTTAATAAGTATTATACAAAAGGTTATTTTGGTGATATACCTAAAGATGAAATAAAAGAAACACAATATAAGTGGTTCTGTAAGTTAGTTACTTCTATAAATGAAAATAAGCATGATGATATAATACCATTTATAACAAATCATAATAATAAGATTACAAGAACTTATTTTTCTAAGCTTACAGGTAATGATATAAAGTTAAAGGGTAAAAAAGAAATAATTGAGTTATTGAATAAGGATTAATTTATGTTTAATAAGAACCCTTCTTTAAGGGCTGAAGGTGAAGTAGTTGATTTTACTCCTGAGATGATACAGGAATGGATAAAATGTAAAGAAGATATTTATTACTTTGCAGAAAAATATTTCCATATTGTCACAATTGATGAAGGTAGAATATTAATACCTTTAAGAGATTATCAAAAAAGGCTATTGGCTTCATTTACTGATAGATCAAACCCAGCAAAAAGACATAATATTGTATTAAGTGGTAGACAATCTGGTAAAACTCAGGTATCTATGCTTTATATTCTTCATTATATTGTATTTAACGAAGATAAGACTGTTGCTATTCTAGCAAATAATGAAAGAACAGCAGCAGATATTTTACGTAAAGTTAAAGAGTCTTATGAAGGCTTACCTATTTGGTTACAACAAGGTATTAAAGAAGGTGGATGGTCTCAACAATCTATCAAGTTAGAAAATGGTAATATGGTTCTAGCTGGGTCAACATCATCAAATGGTATTCGTGGTAGAACAATATCATTACTATTTTTAGATGAGTTTGCTTTTGTTGCTCCTAATGTTGCTGATGAATTTATTGCATCTGTATATCCAACTATTGCATCAGGTCAAACATCACAAATTATAATGGTATCAACACCTAATGGTCTTAATCACTTTTATAACTTTTGGATAACAGCTAATCAACATGGTGATAAAGGTAACTCATTTAAACCATTTAGAGTTAGATGGGATGAAATTCCTGGCAGAGATGCTGACTGGAAAAAGCAGACTATTTCAGATATTGGTATACAGAAGTTTACACAGGAATATGAGTGTAAATTCTTAGGATCAGCACCAACACTTGTAGATCCAGATATTTTAGAGAAACTAGGATCTGCTACTATACGAGATGCTACTGAACTTAAATATAATGGTGCTTTAAAAATATTTGAACCACCAAAAGATAATGCCATGTATATTATGGGAGTTGATTCAGCTTCGGGTAATGGTGGTGACTATTCTGTTATACAAGTATTAAAACTTACATCAGAGTATGAAATAGAACAAGTTGCTGTATTTAGATCTAATACAATGTCTTATGCTATGTACTCAGAGGCATGTATTGGTATATCAAAATATTATAATGAATGTTTTATGTTAGTTGAGAATAATGATATTGGATCTAATGTTGCCAATATGATTTGGAATGATTATGAGTACGATTATATTTTAAATACAGATGGTATGGGTAAACCTATAGGAACTAGGGCAACTAAGAAATCAAAACTAGATGCTAATATGTTATTAAAAAGGTTTATGGAAAATAGTTGGTTAACTATACGTGATGAATTAACATTAAAAGAATTATCACAATATGAAGAAGTGACACCTAATGTATTTAAGGGTCCTAGATCAGGACATGATGATTGTGTAACAGCTCTATTGTGGGCTTTATATTTTGTATCAACACCATTCTTTGATGCTAAAGATTTATCAGTTAAGTCTATTGATGCTAAGTTTTTACTATCTAAGAAGATAGAAGAAGAGTATACTCCAGTAGTACTATTTGATGATGATACTAGTAAAGTTGATGACTATGGATTTACATGGGACTAGTTATATAAATAGAGTATAAAGTTTATAAGATCGATGAAGTTGATAAAGTTTATCATAGTTTAATTTTCGAAGGAGAAAGCAATGGCAGGATTTAGAGCGCCAGGAGTAAGGTTTACTGAAAAGGATCTATCAGAGGTTATTACACCTTCAGGTACATCAGTAGGTGCCTTAGTGGGACCAGCATATCAGGGTCCAACAAATCAACGTATTTTAAATACAACAAATAAAGAATTCTTCCAAACATTTGGTACACCAACTTCTGGTATGTCATCTGAATTTGGATACTATGCTGCAGATGAGTTTTTACAACAGTCTGGTTTTATGTGGTTTGTTAGAACTACAACTTCTGCAGATACTGTAGGTACCGTAGAATATACAGGAACTACTTCAGCTACACCTGCACTATATTCTGACGGGTCAACTGCTGATGGATAAGCAACACCTGGATTCGAAGATGGTAATAAACCGAATAAGTATTATCCAATGGAAACTTCAGCTAACTCAGCTGGTGGTATTACTATTGGTACTAATTCTTGTGGTGAATGGTCTAATAATGTTGGTATTTCTATTGTAACGGAAGCATCATCAGCAACAACATCTGGTGTAGGTTTTGACTATGGATATAATTGGGCAGGTAAATACCCTGATGCATATGAATATTACCGTATTAATGTTTACACTAAATTAGATAAGACCTCAGATATTGAAGCTGGTTGGACTTCTGGTTCGTCTGCTATTTCTGCAGTTGTTCCTGAAGAGTCATTTATTGTATCTAATAGTGAATTAGCAAAAGATTTTGAAGGTAACTCATTATTCGTCAGAGATGTTATTAATGGAGTAAGTTCTATTATATATGCAGTACCTGGTTCTGATGTTACATTCCTAACTAAGGATTGGGCAGTAGAAGGTATTTCATCATTAGTAGAAGGTGATTCTTCAATTAATATGACATCAGTTGCTGATGGATGGGATCTATTTGCAAATAGAGATGCTGTATCGCCAGATATTCTAATTGCACCATATGATTCAACATCTACAAACACGCCAGCTAAGAATGCTCTTATTGCTGCAGCATCGACTGCATCAACTCGTAAAGATTGTATGGCTGTTGTTAATATTGGTTCTGAGATTGACTCAGTTACTAATGTAGTAACTGCGAAAGGTGGAATCTCTGCATATAACTCTTCTTATGTTGCAATCTATGCTGGTTGGGATTTAATCAATGATTCATATTCATCAAAGAGTATTTATATTCCTAAATCTATTTTTGGTGCTGCAGGTTTTGCAAAGAATGATAGTCTTGGTCAACCTTGGACTGCTCCAGCTGGGATTACGCGTGGTGTGTTAACTAACTCATTAGGTCAATATAAAATATTTAATGAGAATGAAATCGGATATATGTATAATACAAATATTAATACATCTAAACGAGTTCGTGGTTCTGGTGATGTTATGTGGGGTCAGAAAACTGGTCAAACTAAAGCATCTGCTACTGACCGTATTAATGTACGTCGTTTACTTAACTATATAGAGAAATCTGTAGAACCTGGTTTACTAGCATATATGTTTGAACAAAATACTGAAAAGTTACGTTCTCGTGTTCAGAATAACTTAGAATCGTTTTTAAGTACAGTTCAAGCTGGTGAAGGTTTAACAGACTTCCAAGTAGTTTGTGATGACACAAATAATACAGCTCAAGTAATTGATAATAATGAACTAGCAATTGATATTTATGTACAACCTACAAAAACTATCGAATTTATCAATGTTCAAGTTATTATTACTAGAACTGGTGTATCTTTCGCTGAAGTATAAATATAAAAAGGATTAGGGTGTAAAAACCCTAATCCATATACTTTAGGGGTATAAAATGAAATTTAATGATTATCTAAATGAGTATGACGAAATTGTAAATCCATTAAATGAGTCCTTTTTAAAAATAGCAGGTGGGCTTATAGATAAAGCAAGCAAAAAGTTGTATGATAAAGCTTTACAACTTTTAGCTAAAAAGTTTGTTAACCGCTATCCTGAATATAAAGAGCTTAGTGATGAAGTTGAAAGTGACTTAAAAAATTCAAAAGGTAGATTATCCACCAGAGCTAGAAGAGAATATTCTGTAAAATTAGGTAGATTAAAGAAAAAAGCAGAGGTTGATAAATCTATGCCGGATAATGCAATAGATTCATTATTTAATCCAATACAAGATATGATTAATTCTAGAGGTCTTAAGGATATAAGAAAAAAATTTACTAGCTTATCAGCACTAAATAGAATGTTAGATAAAGTTAGCTAATATAAATATAATAAAGAAATTATTAGGAGATAAAAATGGCAAAAAGTAATATGCACATTTCACGTCTTAAAAGTATATCTGCAGATGTTCAAAGAACATATAACTGGGAAGTTATTGTTGAAAAACCTGCAGGATTAAGTGGTGACTTTTGGGAAGATGACACGATTACACTTCGTGCTAGATCTGCAATGATTCCAGGATCAACAACTAATGCTATAGAGTCTACATTCATGGGTATGAAACAGTTTTTTGCTGGTAACTCTGAATTAGAACATACATTAGCTATTGAGTTCGAAGAATTTGAAGATCAAAAACTAGGTAAACTATTAAATGCATGGCAGAGAATTATATTTGATTCACAAACAGATTCTGGTCCTGGTGATACAGTAGCTTCTAAAGCTTCATATGTTGCACCACAATTCAAACTAAGTATGTTGAAACAAGATGGTGAGCCTATGGATGAAGCGATTATCTTTGAAAACTGCTGGTTACAGAATTTCGCATCAGTACAAATGGCATATGGTGATTCGACATCAGTTAAATATTCATGTTCATTCCAATGGGATTACTACAAGTTAGTATAATATAAATGAAAACATCTGTAAAGAAATTTTTTAATGAAAAAACGGTATTAAGACCTTATCTATTTGAGGTCTCAATACCGTCTTCAGATGATTTGACGAAATATACAGATCGTGTAGTTGATACATTCCAAATTAATGATAAGTTATATCAAAGCTTTAAAGATTACACAAACTCATTTCTATCAAATTTTGATATAACCGGTTCAGAATCACTAGCATCATATGACTTAAAGCCTTTCAGTGTTAAGTCAGTTAATGTACCAAACTTTTCTTTTCGAAAAGAGATAGTAAAAGTTGGACCATTCTCTAAGAGTATACCAATTATGGATTTTGATGGTTATGAGTTATCTATAGAATTATCTGAATCTGAAGGTTTAGGTATATATAGGTTTATTAATTGGTTACAATCTAGACAGGTATATAAAGCCGGTTGGTTTTGGCCAGAAAAATTAGCAGCTATCCCATGGATAAAGATAGATGTATTTAAAACACATGATAGTCCGCAAAAAGTAGCAACTATTACATATGAGGACTTAACGTTCTTACAAGCAACTGAAGCACAGTTTGTTTATAGTGATAGTACACCTATTTCATATACATTAACATTTAATGCTAATGCTACGGGTATAGAATACTTTAAATAAATATATAAAGAATTGAATTATTTTTGAGGTTGAAATGAAAGTTGAAAAGAAAAAAGAACAAAAAGTAGTAAAGCCTGTATTAGATTTACCAGAAACGCCACAAATCCCAAATGATTTTCACGAGATAACTGGGTTACCTTCTAAAGGTAAATTATATAATAAAGAAACAAAGATATATGCCAGAGCCCTTAAGATATTAGAAATTAAACAATTGACTAATATGGATGAAGATAATTACGGTTTTATTATAGATAATGTTTTACAGAAAACTACAATATTACATAATGTTGATTACCAAGACTTACTAGTAGCAGATAAGCTATTTATTATATTCTGGCAACGTGCTAATACATATCAAGGCGATGGTTTCTCAGTAGACTTTGCTTGTTCAAAATGTATCGATAATAAGGTAATAGAGGATCAACAGAATGGTATTGAATCAACAGAAGAATCTTTAAGAGAAGCTTCTGTATCTAAATATGATTTCTCTGTTGAGAATTTACAACTTACAGATATTAAAGAAGACTATGATCCTAACACTGAGATAGAGTTAAAAGGATGTGGTAAGACCGTAACTATGTATCAACATACTGTTGCTACAGAAAAGATGATTGGTAAAATAAAAATATCTGAAGAGATCCCTAATGCTGATTTAGATATACTTAATCTAGCATCTATTATTAGTTCTATAAATGGTAAACCAGTTGATATTAAAACTGCATATGCTTTTATAGTTGATGATATTACACCTCCAGATTTTATCGTACTCGAAAAGTATAAAACAGAGTATGATATTAATATAAATCCAACACTAGAAGTAACTTGTAATAAATGCGGAGGTGAGGTGGAAGCGCCTCTAACGTTTCGCCCCGACTTCTTTCTACCCTAATATTAGGTATAATGATATTTTAACACTACAATATCAATTAACCAAATTAATGGGTATATCACCACCAGTAAGTGATGATATGGAATACTTTGAAGCAAGCTACTATATAACATTATACAATAAAGAAGTTGAAGAGCGTCAGAACTCTGGCAACAACAATATTGACTTATCAGGATTCTTTTCTTAAGGAATCCTTTTTATATAAATATAGAAAGACTTTCTAGGAGTAGTCCTCAATGGCTGATACTACAAATAAAGCTCAACAGATGTTTAATGAGCAAACTAAATCCGAGAAGACCCAAGAAGAAACCTTACTTGAGATTAAAGAAGCTATTCTATTAAGTACTCAACAGCAAGCACAATTCGCAGCTAGAGCTGAACGATTTGAAGAAAATCAATTAGCAATACAAGAAGAAGAACTTAAACTTCGTAAGATGGAAGTATCTAGAAATAGATTTTCCAGATTAAAAGCTGGTGCAGGAATGGTTGGCGCTGCTGGTATGGGTGCTTATGGTATTGGCAAAAAGATGGTTCAGTTTGATAAAACTAGACAAAAAGGTTGGGCTAAATTAGCATTTGCTGAAATGGTATCTGCCGGAGTTATAACTGCTATAGTGACAGGTGTTCTTGGAACAGCTATGTTCAAGAAACTATTTAGTGATACATCAGAAGAAACAAAGGCTATGTCAAGAGCTGCAGCCGCAGCAACTAAATTACCAAGGGCAAGTAAAACTGCAATGTCATTAGGTAAAGGTGCTAAGTCATTATTATCAGATATGGGTAAACCTGGAGTTGGTTTTAAGCAAGGTGCTAAAAATTTAGCTAAAGGTGTTCTAGCTAAACAATTCGATAACCTTGTAATGGCACAAGTTAGATCTGTTAAAAGTACTTATTCATTTATGGCAGACCAGGCTAAACTTGCGGGTAGTGCATTTATGAAAGGTGGTGGTTCTGGTATAGCCGCTAATCTTTTGGGTGGTACTACAGAAGCAGCATCCGCAGGCTCTAAAGTTGCATCAGCTGCTGGTATCGCAGGTAAAGCTGGAGCATTAGGTTCTGGAGCACTTGCAATGGGCAAAGGTGCTGCTGGTTTAGGTGTGAAAGGTACAGCTAAAGCTTTAGGTGGTGGGTTATTAAAGGGTGGTGCCTCAGCAGGACTCACGTTAGGTAAAGGTGCCTTAAAAGGTGCAGGTAAAATAGCAGGTAAGTCATTAATGAAAGTTGGTGGTAAAGTTGCTTCTAAGTTTATACCTGGTCTAGGTGCTGTATTCTCATTATATTCTGGTATTGATAGATGGAAGAAAGATGATAAAGTTGGTGCATTCATTGACTTTGGATCTGCTGTTGCAAATTTAATACCTGGTCTAGGTGGTTTCTTATCACTAGGTTTGGATATGATTAATATGGCAAGAGATTTCAAATCAATGCCACCTGAAAAACAACAATCGACATTACAGAAAGGTAGAGCAATAGCCAGACATATTCCAGGTTTAGGGTTAGGTATATCAATTGCCGACTCTGTTAAAATGTTTGCAAATGGTGATATCCAAGGTGGTTTAAAAGAACTGGCAGGTGGAATATCCTCAACAATACCTGGTGGACGCTGGGCATTTGATGCTGGATTAGAACTACTAGATGCTTTCCATGGAACAGAAAATGCTATGTCAGGTACTGCACAAACTATTAAAAAAGTATCTAAAGGGCAAATGAAGAATATACCAATTATAGGTACATTCCTTAGAATGAAAGATGCATTCAAATTATATGAACAGGGTAAAACTAAAGAGGCGATGATTGCTGGAGCTAAGGCTTTAGGTACAATGATACCAGGTGTTGGTTTACTATATAATTTCTTTGAAGAAACTAATGAACCTATGGCAATGCCATCAAGTAGTGCTCAACAACAAGGTCGTGGTAATATAACTGCTTCCCAAGGAAAGTCTGGTTTAAGTAGACTTAGAAAAGGTATCATAGCTGGTAAGGCTGCAGGTAAAGATGTATCACATTTAGAATCTAGAAGAGATTCATTAGTTGCTCAAATGAAGAATGGTGGAGTTCCAGTATCATTATCTGAAAGTAGTAAACAACATACTAAAGTAAAATCTAAACCATCTGCTGATATGAATAATGTTAAGTGGGATGATATGGGTGGTCGCTCTGGTATAGAAGCTGCAATTTTAGGAGCTTGGAATGATGCAGGTATAGAAGCTCCACCAACATTTACATCAGGATATAGAGATGCTTCAGGTAACTTAGGTTTAAAGTTAGCTAATACTAAATCTAGACACTTAACAGGTCATGCATTTGATCTTAGGGGTAAAGATGTACCTAAAGAAAAAAGAGCTTCTGTTACAAGTAGTTTAATACAATCATTAGGCAGTGCTGGTTTTGGTGTTCTACCACATGGTGAAGGTGATAACTTTCACTACCATGTTCAATACCCTAAGAAAGGTTTGGATATGGTTGCTGCAGCAGAAGCTAATAATGCTTACTTTGCAGCAAATGGTGCTGTCTTAAATAGACCTATAATTGCTGGTGAAGCAGGACCAGAAGCTATCATACCTCTTAATAATCAAGGTATGGGTATCATAGCAGAAGCTATGAATAAAGCTATGTCAGTTAATTCAGTATCAGGATCTAAACCTACAAAATCAAATGATGAATTTAAAACATTCTTAGTTGATACATTTGCAAAAGCATTAGCTTCTGAAATAGCTAAAGCCACTACTAAAGGAAAGAATTCACAACAAAAAGCTGCACCAAGGGTTAAGGTATTATAATGGCTAAAATAAAATCAAAAAGTTTATTTAGTAAAGCTGATTTAGAAACAGTATCTAATATAAATGAAGTTACTATTTTTAATGCAGTAACTGATGAAGCTATTAACGGTTTATTACAAGAACAAATATCTTTAAATTATACACCTAAATATTATAATGTTAAAGATACTAGTGAAGTTGTTGGTGCAATAATAGAGAAGATAGATTCATTACAGATTATACCAACTAATATGGTATCAACTGCACAAGTATATGATGGGGGCGATTATCTTGATTTAAATTTAAGATTAAGAATAACTGATACTATTGGTGATGGTGCTCCAATGAAAGCTGCAACATTACTAGGGCAATGGGGTTCACCTTGGGATCATAAGTTAAGATCTTGGGATACTACACAAATATATGTTGAGGATAAAATTAATAACTCATCTGGTGGATCTAGACTAACTGGCGATTCACCTCATGCAATAAGAAATAGTAATAAAAAAGGTTCTGATAGAAAAAGAACAAATAGAAATGGTGCTGATGTTGATAAATGGGGTGCTATAAATTGGAATAAGAAATTGGGTGATGCTAAGAATGCAGTTACCGATGGCAATGCTGGTGAAGCATTTACTGAATTCTTAGGTTTATTAACAGATGTGAAATTATCAGTAGCTATAGGGGATTGGTTCTTTGCTAGAGGTAATATGATATTAAAATCTGTTAATCAAACATTCTCTAGAGAGCAAGGACCATCAGGCCCTCTTTATGTAGACTTTGATATAGGTTTAGAATCTATAACTGTATTAACTAAACGAAATATATTAGAACTGTTTCCGTTAGTTCAGAAATCTGGGGATGATAATATTATAGCTAGGTCATATGCACAATTGGATGTATCTAATGAAAGATTTACAGGAATAAAAGAAGTTGCTGATAATACACCAACAGGTAAGACTAATACTGATGCTGCTAAAGAAGCATTAGCTAAAGCACTTAAAGAAGAAAATCCTGCAGCTAAAGTATTAGCTGCTAAAAAGATAGCAGGATTATAATGGCTAAATTAGATAGAGATAATTATTTAAAAACAGTTAATTCAACCTATGGTTTAGAGAAGAGTCTTACATCTAATGATATAAGATTTTTTAAACCTAAACAGGCAATGTATAGACATATATTACAGTCAAATGATTTTGCAAGACCTGATTTGTTAAGTACTAGATATTATGGTACACAGAATTATTGGTGGTTTATTTTAAAAGTAAATAATATTGATGATATATGGAATGAGATGTATGTTGGTATGGAAATATTTATACCAGATGAAGGTGATATATTAAACTTTTTAAATAGTAAGAACAAAAGTAAAAATAGAAGTAACTAATGGCAGAGATTCAAGATATTAAAAATGTAAGGTTAAAGAGCGACTTACAGTCAGGACAAGAATATAACAAGTTAGAGTTATATATTGATGGTGTAAATTTCCCTATAGCAGCGATAACAAATTTAGTAATAAGAGAATATGCTTTTAGTTCTATACCGACTTTAGAATTAACATTAGTTGATGATTTTGCATTAAGTGAAATAAACCCATTACAAGAAGGTCAAGAGATAAGAGTAAATGTATCTATCAATAAAGACTCTGATGATATTATAGAAAATTCTTTTGAAATTGTATCATATTCTTATTCTGCGAAACCAATATCTCAACACGCTTCTAGGGCCAATGTGGTGATCTCTGCGGCCTTTAAAGCTAATTCTATACTTGGTAACTTAGGAAATAAATCTTATCCTTCTATGACGTCCTCTGAGGTCATAACACAAGTTGCAAATTATTTAGATTTGGATTATGAAATCAAAAAATCCACAAAAGATAAAATGAATTGGTATAGATTAGATAGTTCATATAATAATTTTATACAAGATTTAAATAATAAAGGCTCTGCTGGTGAACAAGACTGTCCATTTATCTATATTGATAGAAATGGAAAATTAATTTATAATACATTACGTTCAGCATTAGATAATGATATTAAGAAAACTATTGAACAAGATTCTAAATCATCTAAGTTATCTGTAGTTGGGGATAATACTAACTTCTTTAGCACCTATAATTTAGTAGATGCTTCAGGGTTTATTAATAAATTTTATGGTGGTAATGCTACTCATTATTCATACTATAATATGAATGATATAGTAAAGAAAAAAATACCTGAAATAGAATCAACAGGTTTAACTGACTATAAAAATAAGACAATTAATAATATTAATAAGTCATCAAAACATTTTGGGTTTAGTACCCAGAATATTTCATTATATGATGGTTATTATGAAGCTCAAACAAGAAATTACTATTTAAGAAATACTATTCTTGGTACTTCAAATGTTATTAATATACAGCCAGATAAAGACATAAATCTTTTAGATATTATAAATATAAAAATACTTAGTAGTAAAGATCGTAACCAAGAAGCTGAACCATTTAGTGGTAAGTATATAGTTACTGGAATTGTTCATTCAATTTCACCAAACACTAGGTATAGTATGTATTTGGTATTGTCAAGAGATGGACAAAATAAGACTCTTGATTATAAACGTTTTGAAAGTAAATTGAAGGAATCGTAATGGATAATATATCAGAACTTCTAGGTGGAGATTTATCTTTACTATTGAAGAACGCCGTTGCTAATAAGTTTGTTAACCCTAATAATTCAACTTTTTACCCTGGTAAAATTGTTAACAATGAAGACCCTGAGAAATTAGGTCGTTGCCAGATACGTGTATACGGAGTTTATGATGAAGCTATACCTGATGAAGATCTCCCCTGGGCTATCCCAGATTTCACATTTACAGGATCTACCTTGGGGTCATTTATTGTCCCTACTATCGACAGTATTGTAAATGTATATTTAGATAATAACGATATGTATACTCCTAAGTATACTACAAAAGTTCTACAAAAAGATTCATTATCTAATATGTCATCCACCTATGATAAAGACTATCCTAATACAATGGTATTCTTTGAAACTGATAATGGTGACTATTTTAAAATTAATAGAAAAACATTAGAAGCTGAATTTAGACATGCATCAGGATTAATTATTACAATTGATAAAGAAGGTAATGCTAACTTTGATAATTCAGTTGCATCTGAAGGTAATGTAAATTTATCCGTTACTGGTGATGTACAAGTATCAGCACAGGGTGATATTAAGCTTAGTACATTAGAAGGTAATATCTATCTTCAATCCGCATCAGGTGATACTGCTCTTTGGCAACCAAATATACTTCCTAAGTGTATGTTCACTGGATTACCACATGGTGGTGAAGGCGCTGGTATAACTAGTCTTAAGGGGGGACCTAGTTAATGAGTTGTTTTATTCCTCCAAAGATTTCTTTACCTAGTTTACCGGGTCTACCTGATATAAAGATACCTAATGCATCTTTACCTAATTTACCAGATTTAGATTTAAGCTTTCCTAGCTTTGGTTTACCAGATATATTTTTTAACTGGCATCCTAACTTATGTGACCTTTTAATTTTAATATACATTATATACTTATTATTAAGTGGCTCAACTAATCCTAACCCATCATTAGACGAAACTATGCAATGGGTATCTGACATAACATCATCATCAACATATTTCGGTAATTCTAATGATACAGATGTTAATATATCTCCAGCATATACACAAATAAGTGTTGTAGCATTTAGACCTAAAGTATATCCTCATGATAGAGATTTAATAATGAAGTCTATTTATGATAATTATGATTCTAATAATGAATTTGGAGATGCAACAACTTCAGGTACAAATACAACAATTAATGAGATGTGTGCTATATTCGAATTAAATAATTTGGACTGTGATGAGATATCTAACTATTATGAATTAAAGAAAACACAATTTACTAGAAATGTAAAACTAACGAGGGTATAATGGGTTTAGACTATTTAGCGTGCGCACAAGTAGAAGCAGCATATACAGCTTTTGTAAATCTATTAGATCAAATTATAGAATTTCCTTTAGCACTATTAAAGGCTCTTAGAAATACTATTAAGATGTTAGAAGCTACTATCTACAGTAATATAGAAGATTTATTTGATGAACTATTAGACTTGTATGATAAATTTTTAGAGTTTCCTGATGATGTAGATAATGTTACAGATGCATTTTGTGAAGCTATACTAAACTGTGAGTTTCTTTATAAATCTATGTTACCTGCTTCAACTAATGGTAAATACTTAGATGTGTTAACAGATCAATATGTATCAGGTTATGAATGGTTTAGAAGAAATATATGTTCATATGGATTAGGTTCTTATATCGATGAACTAAGACAGATAGCTATAGATAATATAAATAATCTAATTGATTTAATTGAAGGTAATATAGGTAAAGGTTTTATATATATTAATCAGACATTAGATAAATTAGTTGAGCAATATAATAACTTCTTAAATGCGCCAATAACAAGTTATTTTCCATTATTTGATGATTTATGGGAAGCACTAACTATATTTAATTGGATTCCAAAAGATCAATTCGATCCTGCAACAGCAAGTATATTAGAACTTATAAACTTAATAGAGTTATTTGGTCAATGTATATTTTCTGTATGTAATCTTTCTGCAACAGTTCAGAATAAGTTAGATGATATTGGTGATAAGTTATCAATAAATATAGGTTCAGGACAATATGTTCCTAATAATTCTCAGATAACAATGAAAACTTCAGAAAAAAATATGAATGATAAGATAAATACTATTAAGGCCAATACCTAGTTATATAAATACTAAAAGAGGTATATTTTTATGGGCTTAGATAATGAGTATTTAAGATTAAACTTATATAAAAAAGATTCAGCATTCTATGATGGTTTATCCAATGAGACTAAACCAGTTTTTTATGATTTAGATAATGAAATATTTACAGTAGGTGAGGTGCATAATGAAGATGCTATCTCAGTTAGTATACAAAATATATTAGCAACAAGATTAGGTGAGATTATTTTCGAATCTGGCATTGGTTCCCCACTGAAAACAGCGACTTTCCAAAACTTTACTGAAGCAGATGCTGAATTATTCTTAGATGATTTAATAACTGCTATTAGTAATACTGAAAGAAGAGTTGATATTATAAGAAGTAGAACATCTGTTAAAATATATACTAATGAAAACACAATGGATATTTCACTAGCTTTCATAATATTAGACACAAATACTGTCGGTTTCTTTGAAAGACAAGTAACACTTTAAGGTAATACATGGCTGAACAAAATAATAACAACGCTTTAAATTATACAGGTATGAGTTATAATGTAATGAAGTCTCAACTTGATTCTTTGTTACTTGCTGATCCAAGATTTGAGAACTTTGTAGATAGTGCATTATATAAAATAATCACTAATATGTTTCTAGCAACTGGAGATTTAAATAATTATTATATCGAAAGAACTGCAGAAGAGAATTACTTAGATACTGCTCAACATTTATCATCTGTTATATTAAATGCAAATCAAATAGGTTACATAGTAAGAAGACCAACACCTTCACAAGCATCATTAACAATTAAGTTAGTTGGTCCTATTGTTGGTATATCTGCTGGTGATGTTGTAACAATACCAACACACTCAGAACTTACATATAATAGTAATCCATTTATAATGAAGTATGGATATAAGTATACATTAACACAAGATGATATTGATACATTATTATCAACTGGTGAACTTGTATTCTCTACAGCTATAGCTGATGGTGAAACACAAGAAGAAAATATTATTATGTTGCAAGGTGAACAAGTAACATATGAGATTCAACCAGAAAACCAAGCTGGAGCTAAATGGCAAAAGTATAATATTGAAGATTATCAATTTTCAAATTTATATTCTGATGATGATTTAGGAGAAGGTGATCTAGGTAGTAGTAAGAATTTAACTAAAGTTTTTATAGTAGATTCAGCAACACCTGAATCTTCAGGAACTGAATATCGTATTAATAGACGCTCATTAACAGCTGAAGAGTATACAGTTACAACAATACAAGATAACACATTAGCTGATAGTACAGACTCTATAAATGTATGTTTATTAAAAACAAATAAAGATACAACAATGGACCTATTCTTTGGTGATAATATATCAACAGCTATTGGTGCCAATGCAAATCAGTTTATAAGAGTACAGTATTTTAAAACTTTAGGTGCATTAGGTAATCAGACTGGTATAATAGGTTCTGAGGTTGATTTCCAAGGAATAGTAAGTATATCATCAATAGGTGATGTTACAGATAATACTCAGTTTTACTTTAAGTCTAATTTAAGATCTGGTGCTGATATTGAGGATAAAGAATCAATAAGATTAAATGCTCCTGCAATATTCCAATCATTAGATAGATTAGTTACAAAGAATGATTACCGTTCATATCTAATATCTATAGTAAAGCCAATAGCTCTTAAGTATGGTATAGCTTGGGGTGAATCGGAAGAAGCTGCTGCACAAGGTGTACAAGCAATTAGAGAATTAATGAATGCTATATTTGTTTCATCAATGGGTAGTGTATATAATTACTCAGCTATAACCGGTACCTATACACCTGCAAAATTATTATTAAGTAACAATGCATATTATAATACTGAAGATGTTGATGCATCAATTATTGAAGGTTCAGATAATTATGGACTATTTAGCGAACAAGTATACTTTGATCTATATATTAAGAATAGTACATTAGACTATTTAAATAAGGTATGGTCTTCAAATTCTGAAATTCCTAGAGTAAAGGAATTCTTAACACAGATAGTCAATAGATCACAAGCTACAATAAAGACTTATTATATACCACCATTAGTACAAGGTTTTAACTTATCTGGTACTGTTACTTTAAATTCATTTGCTGATGCTAATTTGGTAAAAACTAATGTAGAGAACGAAATATATCGTATACTTAATATAGATACTAAGTTTGAAGCAGATCTTAATATATCCAAAATATATGACATTATAATGAACTTTTCGGAAGTAATAAAATGTAACTTAAATTTTGTTCCTATAGAAGCAGATGAAGATAAACAGTTAACTACTATAGCATCAGACTTTGCTCAAGATGCTTCACAGTATTCTGCTGCAACATCTGCAGTTATTGTTAGTGCAACCACTACAGAACTAATGGAATATCTAGATGGTAATATTTATGATGAAGTAGATTTGGATATAAATAACCAAGAAGTTATTTATGTTGATAGAGATGGTGATGGTAATTCATCATGGATAACATATTCAACTGATACTAGACGAGTTAAAGAACTAACTGAAAGAACATTCTATGAAGACTTTGCTAAAAGCTTATATAATAATACTGCTATAGAAACAGCTTATAGAACAGATGGTACTACTCTTTGGAGAGACTCTACTGATTTTAATTCACTGCTTTCAAAAATAAATATGATGATGAAGAAAACATATAGAAATAGTATGTTAGATGAAGACGGTAATATAGTTAATTATTCTTTTGATAATGAGATTGCAAGTATTATAAGTAATTTAACATTTACTTATTAAGGAGTTAATAATGGGTTTAACAGTTGTTCCTGTATCTAATATAACTATATTTTCTAATGAAGTAGAAATATTAGAGAATATAGTTGAGAATGATAGACTAATAAATTTAAGAAACTTTTTACCAACATCATTTGATGATACAGAAGTAAGTGACTTTGTGGGTTTCTTTCAAGACTTTTTAAACTATGATTTATATGAACATACAGTAAATGGTCCAGCAACTACTACTGATGTAAGTATACTAAAAAAGATAGAATTACTATACACATTAAGAGATCCAGATTTAATAGATGAGAAGTTTATACAATACTTTGCTAATCAATTAGGTTATAATATAAACTATAACAAGTCTGATATAACTAATGTTACCGGCGATACTACAGATAATGATATAAATAATTATCTAAGACAGACTATTAGATCGTTACCACATTGGTATAAATTTAAGTCTAGTAATAATGCAATATCTATGTTAATGTATTCATTTGGAATAGTTTCTGATATATTAACACTTTGGACTGATGACTACGAAAATAATTGGTGGGGAGAATCTCCTAGATTTGAACAGGATGTAAATCCACCTGTTATACCAGAAGGTTATTATCCAACACCACACTATAGAATAGTCGTTAATACTACTAAAACACCATCAGGATGGGAAACTAACTTAACTAATATTATAGCATTAGTTGAGTCTATAAAACCTATTAATACTGTGTTTGAGGGTTTCACTACTAAAGTAGTAGTAGATGGTGATGACCCAGGGTTTGATACTGTTAGTGTAGCAACTATTCCTATTATAAATACTATAAAGTTGGGTGTACCTAATGTACTAAATACCCAAAGCGTATAATTTTAAGAGGTTAATATATGTCAGGACAAGAACAAGGTTCCTTAATAATGAAGGCAGGATTAAGTGAAGTATATGATACTGGAACTTATCCTAATTTCTCTTTGAAATATTTCATACCTGTTTACGATCCACGTACAGATTTAGAAATACACGATTTACCATACACAACATCTACATCAGCAATTCCAAATTCAGCTTCAGTATATAATGTTGATACTGCAACAAGCGCTACAGTATTCAATAATATTGATGGTGAAATACTTTGGAATTTTACTTCCGGTTTAAATTATGCATATAGGTTAGACTATACTGGTAATATAATTACTGATGTATTAAGTTCTCCATCAGGAACCTTAACAGCTAATACTAATATGAATAGTAAGTCTGCTACTGTAAATTATGTATATGATACTTCTACATCTGCTATTGTTGGTAGACCCGCTGTAGGTACTCCATATACATCTGCAATGTTACATTATTCAGGTGATAATATTAACTACACTGGTGATGGTAACTTTAATTCAACTAGTAACTTTGTTGAAATACCTTCAGTAGTTAATGTGCCTTTATATTGGGATAAAACTCAGATGTATGATACTGTTTCATATATTAGTAATGAAGGTGATCCAAATAACTATGGTACATATCAAGTAAGATTACCTGCTTCAATTGGTTCATTTAAATTTAATAAGATTATATTATTTGGTCAAAAGGTAGATACTAACGGTGATGATGTAGCAACAGATCCATTCCCGTTTGCTGTAGTATGTCTAAGTGAGACACAGACAAAATTAAGCTCTGATGATCCTAATAACTCGAATAATGTTTCTGAGTTTATTGCAGATATATCTATTGCATTTAGTCGTAATACTTCTGGAACAAATGAGATAACTTATAATCCTGAAGAGTATTGGACAAGAATTAAAACATCATCAGATGGTACTTCAGCACTTGAATATCAAGGATCTGTATTAGTTGCACCTATTGATGGAGGTGTTAATGAAGATTCTCCTAAAGCTAAGTTACATATTATAGAACCAGATACTAATGAACCAATTCTAAGAATATCAAGATGGCAATCTTCTAATAGAAAAGATGGATTTATTTCAATGAATCCAGTAACAAGTGCTATGCAGTTTTACACTGATGACTTTAATGGTAATAGAGGTTATGAGTTTGGTGATGGGGCTTCAGCAATTGGTTCATATTCATTTGCTATTGGTAATAACCCTATTGCTAATAATGAAGGTTGTATTGCTCAAGGATCATCAGTAATAGCAGGAGATCCACAAGATCCTTCAGCTTTATATGCACAAGCATATGGTGTTAGTACATCTGCACTTGGTAAATACTCAAGAGCACATGGTTATAATGTAACTGTTAATGGAAATCATAGCACAGTAACAGGCAGATTTCTTAATATACAAGGTGCTTATAAATCTATTATAGGTGATAATTCAAATATACCATTTAATGGAACAACACCATCAATAGGTGCATTAATAGATATACCTCAATTGAACCCAACTAATTCTATATTTAATTTATATGGTGGAACAAATTGGGATGGTATACAACAAGTACAAGAATCAATGGTAGTATTTGCTGATTACGGTAACTCTACTCAAAATGCAGTAGGTTTCTATGGTAGTATAGGTACAATAACTAATCCAGTAACTGGTGGTTATACACAATATAAGAATTCTATATTCTCACTATTAGAACCTTCAGTAACAACTAATGAAGTAACATCATCAAGTATCATTGTAGGAAACAGTAATACATTTAATGGTTATTTAGATAAATCTATATTTGTAGGTGATAGTTGGACTAATATTGGTAATACTGAATCATCATTAATCATTGGGAAAGCTCCCGTTCAATTCGACCCAAATTTCACCCAAGGTTCATTTGGCACATCTGGTTGTCTAATAGTCACTCAGCAAAATCCACCAACTTTAATGTTTAATTGGGGATATGATAGCTGTTTTGTAATTGGTAATGGACATATAGTTGGTGGCGGTCTACAAGCTGCAATTGACCCAATTAGAAGCTATATGTTTGTTGGTGGTTTTGGTAATATGGTTGCAGGTGATTATTCGTTTAACTATGGTGAAGGTAATAGAATAAACTCAGCATATCACCAGATAAATGATACGATTAATTATGTTCATAACTATACACTCGGTTATAATAATTGGCATGAAGGTATTGGTGATGATAGTGACTATCTTCGTCAACGTAACAACTATACATTTGGTGCAAGAATATATTTAGAAGATACTGAAAATCTTGTAGTACTTGGTGGAAGTTATACTGGTAGTATATCTGAAACTGATAATGCTGCTAATATTAGAAAGGTTAAACATGGTTTAGTTGCTGGTCGTAACAATAGTGTATTTAGAGTATCTGATGTTATATCATTAGGTAATACTAATACTATAGATACTTCGGCTGTCGGCGACACTGTTACTTTAAATTCCGCAGACTTATATCAAATTGGACAATCTAATATAATGCTTGCCTCTAGACAATCCGATGGTGCACCATCGCCAACATACACTGTCCCAGATTCTTCAATAATATCTTGTCATCAATTTGGTACTCAGAATACGTTGACTAATTCCTATGAATTTGGTACATTTGCGAATACAAAACCAAATAATATATCGTTTATAACAACGATAGGTCAAGATAATACATTAACATTTAAAAGAGAAGATTTATATACTACTGTATTCACATCACAGTCTGTATTAGTTGGTAACTCTAATACTGTTACTATGGAAGGTGTATATAGTTACCAACGAAATTCTATAATAGGATCAAGTAACTTATTTACAGCAAACTCTGCAGCAGATTGGGCAGATTCGACTAGAATATCAATGCTTGATATTTCATTAGTTGGTTCTAAGAATACTATTGGTTATGTTGGTAATAATGGTCAACTTGATACTGCACATAATAACTACAGAATAACTGATGGTTGCACATTCTTAGGTTCAAATGGAACTTCATTACTAGAAACTCTTAACAGAGCATTTAAATCTATAGAAGATAGTGACACATTGGTACGTGCTGGTAATGCTAGTACTGTGTTAATGAACGGATATAATTCTGTTGGTAGTGCGGTTGGTGGAGTTGGTATTGCGCTAGGTGCAGCAAGAATAGATGTTAACACTGGTATTACAACAAATATTAGACAAATGATTGTATTACCAGTTAATCCTATTTATGATAATCTCTCAGGTCTTCCACAAAATCCACTTAACGGTACAACGACTTTTGCAATACCAACACATGTTGATATTAAAGCAATGATCGATGATCCAAATGTTGGGAAACCTCCTGTTGGAACATTATATCACTTTTCTAGAGAGAGTGATGCGGACCCAACCGTGGAGAGAGATGGATTGTTAAAAGTTTATATGGGTGAAGACTCAAGCCAGATACAATTCCCAACATCTTAAACTTATATAAATAAGTATAATTGAAAATATATAAATTGAAGGAATAATTATGATTGAAACAATAAAAAAAACTAGAACCGAGCTTGAGAACTTATATGGATTATTTACGTCATTGAAAGATGAAAAATTTAATCCAAAGTTTTCGTTCTTCATCCTCAGAAATTTAGGTTTATTAGAAGATGAAGTAAATGCTATTAACGAGACAAGATCTAAGCTACATGAATCGATTAAAGAATATGACACTGAACGTTTGGAACTTGCTTCAAACATGGCCGATAATGATGAATTAGGAAATCCTATTATTGATAATGGTGCTTATAAAATTGTAGAAAAGTACGTTGAATTCCAAAACGCACTTAAAGCACTACAAGAAAAACATAAAGATGCTGTTATCGAATTTCAAAAAATTGAAAGTGATATTATAGACCTACTAAGTGAGCCTGTTGATCAGAATATTATGAAAATTTCATATAAAGATATTCCTTCGGATACATTTAGTATCGAACAACTATTCATGTTTAAAGATTTCTTTAAAGAGACTGATGAAGAATTAGATGAGCTAATAATGGGATAATATGACGTCTACAAGAGTAAAAAATAAAATAAATGTATTTCATCAGGATAACTTTACTTGTCATTTTAGTAATTTTCCTGAAATATTTGAGGATCCAAGTCAAAAGATTGACTTGGGTCTTTATGATATGTTTGTTAAAAATGTTGTTATACCTGATATGAGTATGGATGTTGTAAGTATTGAATATCAAAATACTGTTCAATGGCAACCAATATCAAAGGCTAACTCAGATTTACCTCAGATAATAATAGAGTTTAAAGCAGATGAAAATCTGAGAAACTATTATTATCTTTTTAGTTATATTAAGAAGATGCGATATGGATTAGATCCAGATCCGTCAAGAAGTAATACTATAAAAGCTATTGGTATAAATACTTTAGATAATCAGCATAATAAGATGGCTAGATTAGAGTTTACAGAAGCACTACCAATAAGTGTAGGATCATTAACATTAATGTCTGGTGATTCTTCAGAAATGTCTTTTGCTGTGTCATTTCAATATGAAGAATTTAAATTAGCAATGTATAATGAGAATGGAGATTTAGTATATGAAGATTGATGGAATAGGAAATCCAGTTGAAGTTGTACCTACAGCAGATTTAAAAGTTATTAAAGAAACTCTTACGAGAATGGGAATTGTTAATAAGACAAGACGCTTATTATATCCTTCATGTTATTTAGTTGAACATTTTGGTGCATTCTATATATTTCACTTTAAAGAATTATTTTCAATAACTAGATCTAATTATTATAATAACTTAAGTGATGAAGATATTCATCGTAAGAATTCTATTGTATATTGTTTAAAGCAATGGGGACTAATTGATGTTAATGAGGATATTATAACTCCACATGATACATATGTATTTGTCTTACCACATAAAGATAAAGATGATTATGTTATCTCTCATAAGTTTAATATGGCAATGATAGAGAATATAAACTAAAGGTAACTAAATGAATTTCAAAGAATATCTAGAAGAGAACACTTATAATGATAATTACCTAAAAAGAAATTTAGGTATGAATCCTACTAATAAACAAGTTATGGATTTTATAATTAAGAAGTTTAAAGGTATAGAAGATGGAGATCAACATAAATATAATATGGTTTTCCGGATCTCAGATCATTATGGTCTAAAACCTTTAGATGTTGTAAAAGCTTTAAGGAATACATAATAGCTATGAAGAAAAAGAATAGTAAAGATGATGTAATTGCGTATCTTCAAAGTAAGTATGGATTAAATAACCAAGATTTAAATACTGTAGCCTCTGCTGATATAAATGCTTTTAATAAATTAGGTGCATTTGGTTTTGATGATGAAGATGATAATGAGCTAGATGAATGGTGTGCATTTTCTGAGTTAGATGAAACTATTATTATAGATGAATCAGAAGACGATGTATTAGATCAAAATACATTAGATGAGATTGGTTTATTCTCTGAACGTGTTAAACGTACTAAAGTTATTCGTAATGGTAAACGAGTTATTAAATGGAAAACTAACAGACCAGGTTTTAGAGTATCTAATGACCAAGGTAGGGTTAGAGAAATTAAGATGTCACCTAGAGAACGTATGCAACGTAAACGCCAGCAACGTATTGGTGCAAGAAAAAGGAAACGTACATCGCGTATTTCACAAGTTAAAAGAAAGCGCTCAATACGTAGGAGAACATTCTAATGGATTTTAAAGAATATATAAATAAAGAAAAACTAGATGAGATGTCATTTGGTGCTGTATATGGTAGAGTTGGTGATGATGCTAAAGCATTAATTAAAGCTACTTGTAAGAAACTAAAAGTTGATGAAACCAAAGCAGCTTTATCACTATCAACGCTATTTAAAGAGATGGCTAAACAAGGAATTAAATAATGAAATTTAGAGAATATTTAAAAGAACAAGCTGGAAAGAATATCAAAGTCGGATCTAAGATTACTTGGAAGAATGATGATGGTGATACTCTTTCTGGAACAGTGGAAAAAATGCAGAAAGATATGTCTGGTACCAAAGTTTTTAAAATTAAAACAAAAATGAATGGCAAAGGTAAAGAAGTAGTATCTACTTGGCCAGTTGGTGAAATCATGCGTAAAGCTACAGTACTAAAAGAAGGTGAAGAGCTTTCTGAAGAAAAATGTAACTGTGATGATATGGATGAAGAAGATGGTAAAGTCTGTAAATATTGTAAAGATAAAGAGTCTGATGAAGATGACGACGATGAAGACGAAGACTAATTCAAACTATAAATAAAGTTTTAAAGGAGATCTTAATGGTCTCCTTTTTTTGTTATTATATTTTCTACTAAAGGAAATTTTTATGTTTGAAATATTTGATGATATACAGTTTGAAGAAGAAGCTCATAAATATAAGTTTAAGAGTAGACCAGATCTATTCCCTACCTCTGTAACAACAGTATTAGGATTTTATGAGAAAGAGTTTGATACTAATTATTGGGCAAAGCGAAAAGCTGAAGACTATAATATTACTGTAGAAGCAGTATTAGAGAAGTGGGATAAAGAACGAGATACTGCATGTGACAAAGGTACTATATGTCATTGGTATATGGAATGTATGTTATCTAAGTATGACTTCACTTATGACAAGAAGTTTGAATATGTAAGACCACAATTCGATCATGCCAAAGTAATGATGGATCAATTCTTAAAAGATTCATCTAAGAAGTTAACTCATGTTAAATCGGAACTTGTTGTTGGTGATACTGAATATAATATAACAGGTATGATCGACCAAGTATATAAAGATAAAGATGGTAAATACTATCTATTTGACTGGAAGACTAATAAGAAGATAGATAAGACTAGTAATTATATGTTAGAAGGTTATTTATCAAATATTGATTCTAGTAAACTTTCAACATACTCATTACAATTACATTTATATAAACATCTTATTGAAAAGAATACAGATATAAAGATAGAAGAATGTTATATTGTATGGTTTGGGCCAAATGAAAATAATTATAATATATATAAGGTAAAGGACTATGAATATTTAATTCCTGGTCTTATTCAAGATTTTATAAAAAACAAGGAGAATTAATATGGGTTTTACAGAATGGTTATACGAGAGCTCTACAACAGATGCTGCAGGTGCATTAGATTCAATCATTGGTTTCTTAACTAAAGCTAACCGTGATACTAAAGGTGATCAGATGTTAACTATGGCTAAAGGTATTAAAGAACACTACGGTAAGAAGAAGTCTTTCTCACCAGGTCAAGCATCATGGATCTATAATACATCAAAAGCTCTATTTAGAAAGTAAGGATATGTATGAAAGATTTTAAAAGATTTATAACAGAATCTAAAATCGATAAGAATTACTTACTATCAGAGATGACAACTGAGTTAATACATGCTTATGGTGAATTACCAAAACATATTAATTTAGAAGAATGTATTGATAAAGTAATATCTTTGTCTGAAGATACTGAACAAGCATTATATTTAGCTAAGTCTTCATTAACAGAACATGCTGACTATTCCGAATTACTATTATCAGAGTCTGCATTTATTGTACCGCTATTAATAAGCGCATTAAAGCATATTGGTATTGTAGTAGGAACAGAGCTAGTAGTGGATGCTGCTAAATGGGGCCACAATAAAGTTATGGAAGCATTAATGAAGAATCCTACTTTCATTGAAGCAGTTAAAAACTTTGAAAAGAATAAACCAACTTATGCTAAAAAGTTAGAAAAAGTAATAGCTAGTGAGATGAAACGTTTTGGTATTAAAAATACTAGAGCATTCTTCGCAAGCATATTTAAGAAAAAGTAATATGGATTGGAAACAATATTTACAATTAGATGAGTCTCTTAGTATGTCTCAACGTAAGGCTTTGGCTCGTAAAAGAGCCAAGTCTGCGAAGCGTAATGCTAAGAAGCTTGCTAATGCTAGAAAACGTGCATCTAAGCGTAGAGAGCGTGTTGTTTCACATTCCGATATTGAAGCTCGAGCTAAGAAGCAAGCTATTATCAATATGAAGAAGAAACTTACTGATAGATTTGCTGCAGGTATGCCATGGGATCAGGTTCCAGATACTGTAGTTAAGAAATTAGAAAAATGGAAAAAAGGTCCTAAGTTTCAACGTTCAGTTAGAAATAATATTAAAGAGATTAAAGGTGAATTAAGAAATAGTAAAGCAAAGATGAAAGATGCTTTACAGTTTGTTAGAGATGCTTTAGAACTAACTGATAATATATCTGACGTAAGTAGTATTAAAATAAAAGGTAATAGTGTTATTACTACATTTAAGAATAACTATTTAAAAGAGAATCCTATTGATAATGATTGGTTTGATCAATTCGAAGTAGAGTCTGAACGCTTAGATTTAGATACAGATAAGAAAAAATCAAAGATAGATAATAACAATAATTTTATTATATGGGCATTTAAATGAAGTTTATTAACATATATAAAAACTTATTATCCGAGACTGTAGATTATTATGACCCTAAATTTATAGGTCAGTCTATTAAAGTTAAAGATAAAGTTCCTAAAAAGTTAGCAGCTATTGCAGGTAAGACATTAGTTATGATAGATAAACCTGCAAATAAAAGTGGTGTAGTATTTGTAGCTGGTAGTGCTGCTCATGCTAAAGCTGGATATGCTAAAGATGAAGATGGTGTAGTATATGAACTATTTAATATACCACCACAACCTTTTACAATAGCTGCTAAAGGTGGTAAAGAAGTTAAATTAGGTGCGATAGGTACTGCGGTACAAGAATCTGCTGTATGTCATTTTCTAGCATTATCATTAAAGTCTAAATGGAAATCTCCTTCTGAAATATTAAATTATATTACTAATACAAATTCTACAGATATTGTTGAAGCATTGCAATCATGTCAAGATAGATATCAAACAACTAATGTAGCCAATGAAAGCGTATCATTAGTTAAAGAGAATAAAAGCTGGGCAGAATCAATAGCTTCTACATGTTCTAGACTTATTAAAGAGTTTAGATTTTCATCTAATGCTATATTCCATAGAGGATCTACATTATCTAATTCAATAGATTCTAAAGGTCTAGAGTTATGTAATAAAGCAGGTGCAGGATTTGGTAATAAAAAGGATAGATGGAACCCTTCTGATATTTGGGTTATAGATAGTAACTCAAAGTCTATTACTAAAGTTCTTAATACAACATCTATTCAAGAGCTAAATGGTATATTAGATAATAATTTAGAAGTTGGTAATTACAAAGACTTATTTGGTATATCATTAAAGAAAGCTAGTTATCCTAATACTAAACTTAAGTATATAAATATGGATAATACAGATGAACCTGATAATATTCAAACTAATAATATTGAGACTGGTAAATCTAAGTTAAAAGGTATAACTAAGAATACTGATTTAGTTGATACAGATAATGATATTAAAATACAATTAAGATCAGCAGCTGGTAATAGAACTACTAATATATCAGGTATGATATCTGGTAAGAAAGCTCAACATGGTTCTATTACAATCAAAAACTTGTTTAAACATAATAAGGCTGAGGTTCCAAAGCTAGCTACAAAGCCTGATTATTACTTTGAAGAAGATGGTAGCTCAACTGATAAATTCTATTCTGAATTACAAACACTTATAAATGAAGTTATTATGAATTCTAAAAGAATAGGTGTCAAAAAGTTAATTGGACATATTTTTACAATTAAAAATAAAGTTGACTTAGACAAATTTATGATTGCTACATTAAAAAAACATAATAATAATTTTGAAAAAGCTACTGCAACAATACATTCTAAATTACAAGGTTTGTATTTAGCAGCAATAATGAAACAAGATACATTAGAAGTTGCTTATTATACAGCATCAGCAATGGATAGTTTTAACCCTAAATTTGTAAAGGTTGGAGAATAAATGAGATTTAAAGAATTTATACATGAGAATATAAGTTTGCAAATGTCTGCAAACTGGGATGACGTAAAGTCATCATTAAAGAGTGCTGGTATTAAAGCTAAAAAGATAGATAATGATTCTATTGAACTTAAGTTTCCTAAAGCACATAGACAGAAAGTTATTAAATGGCTTAAGTCATTAAAAACTGGTATTGATGTAGATCCTGAAGTTTATCCTGAGTTATTTGATTAAGAGAGTAATATGAGTTTCAAAACTGTTTATGATAATACATTAGTAGAACAAAAAGGTAAAAGTCCTATTATTGGATATGTTGGGCGATTCCAACCTTTCCATAAAAACCACTATGATACTTATAAGTTTTTAGTTAAGAAATATGGTAAAGATAATGTTTATATTTTAACATCCGATAAGACTGATAAGAAGAAGTCACCTTTTAACTTTAAAGATAAGTTAAGATTTATTAGTATGTTTAATATTCCTAAAGATAAAGTAATTCAAACTAAGATGCCTTATATTCCTAAGGAGTTATTTGAATCTAAAGGAATTTCAGAAGATACACCATTTATTGCTGCTATTGGTGAGAAGGACCAGAATCGTTTAAAACACTTTGTAGACTATGAAGGTCCAGTTCCTAAAAATAAAGAGCTTACAGGTTGGTCTAAGGACGTACATGAGCGCGCTAAGATACATGCTTATTATGATGTTACACCATTAATGAAAACTAAGTTTGATGGTAATATTATTTCTGGTACTACAGTGCGTGATATATTTAAAAGCAATGACGAAGATAAACAAAAAGAGTTATTTAAAGTTCTATATAATAAATATGATAAAGATATTTTTAACTTTATAAAGGATAAGATAAATGGGATTTAAAGATGTTATTAATGAGGTTCGTTCTCATAAGAAAATTGGCAAGATTAAAGATGCTAAAGTTGATAAGTTAGTAAAACGTGCAGATGATATTATAAAACAATCAGAAGCTAAATTAGATGGTGTTTATGCTAAATATAATGCAATGCGCAATATGATTATCTTACAAGGTAATAGAGATGAGTATAATATTGATATGTTAGAAAGTTTCTTAGATAATTTAGAAAAAGCAGCAGAGTAATCTACTAGAGTATAACCCAAATTTTAAAAAGGATTCCTTACGGTATCCTTTTTTATTTTATATTATAAACCGATTAGTAAAAGGATTATTTATGTTTGAAGATAGTGGTAAAGTATCAGCAGGAATATTGTTATATAAAGAAGATCAAGTATTTTTAGTTCATTTAGGAGGACCTAAGTTTGAAGGTAAAGATAATGGTTACTGGGGTATACCGAAAGGTATTGTAGAGTCTGGCGAAGATATACGAGATACTGCGATAAGAGAATTTAAAGAAGAGACTGGTTTAGATTTAGATATTAATAAAGATACATTAGAACCTATTGGTAATATAACAACAGCTAGAGGTAAACTAGTTAAAGCATTTATGTTAGAAGGTACTGGTGCTGAAAAGTTTGTTAAGAGTAATACGTGTGTTATTGAATGGCCTAAAGGTTCAGGCAAAGTAATTGAGATACCTGAAGTGGATAAAGGTGAGTGGTTCAGTATAGATAAAGCTTACAGCAAAATAAATAGTAGACAAAGAGAGTTCTTGTTTAATTTAAGACAAGTAACAAGAAAGGATTAATATGGGTGGAAATGTATTTAAAGATAGAACTACTTCTATTAAGAGAGAGCATATTGAACCTACATTAAGTAAGTACTTTGCTGAATTAAAGAAAGTATTCCCAAAGAAATCTAATATATTTAACATTGATAAGATGAAGCCAATAGGATCTGTTGGTAAGAAAGATATAAGTGGTGATATTGATTTAGCTATTGATAGTAAGTCACTTCTAGACAAACAGATGTCAGATAAGTCTATTAAAGAGTGGGGTGTAGACCCTGTATTAGTAAACGATAGATATAAGAAAATAGTTAAACGTGCTAGAACAGCAACACCTGAACAATCAAGAATGAAAGCATTTCTTTTTGAACTAGCGGATCTAATAAACAAGAAGACTTATAACATTTATATTGATGATAAGAAAATAACTAATGGTAATATCTTCGGTCTATTCCCACAATATGATGAGGATGGTGATAAGTTACATACAGGAGTTCAGATAGACTGGATGATTGGTAATCTTAATTGGTTAACATTTAGTTATTACTCAAGTGTATACAAAGGTAATGTTAAAGGTTTACATAGAACACAATTAATGGTTGCTATGTTTACAAGCTTAGGTCTAGTGTTTAATCATATCAATGGTGTTAAGGATAAAGAGACTCAAGAAGTATTAGCTAAGAATCCAACTGCTGCTATTAAAGTACTAAATGATAAATTTAAGTTTAAGAAAAAGCTGACAAAAGGAATATTAGAAGATTACTTTAAGTTACAAGAGTTCTTAAGATCTAATGTACCTAAGAAAAACTTAGATGAGATATATGATATTTATCTTAAGATATTAGATAGAACAAGAGCTGATATTCCAGAGGACTTACAAGCAGATTGGAAGAAGCGTAAAACTAAATTAGGTTTAACTGGTAAGTTTTTACCTGATAATAGTAACTTAAAAGAGTCGGATATTGTAATTGGATTTAGAGAATTCTTAAGAGGTGAATAATGTCAGGTGTTAGTGGATCAGATAGAATAAGCAGAAAAGACTTTAATAAAGTATTAACTAATTATAAAAAAGTTATTTCTAAGTTTCCTGGTTTTAAATCAATGAAACCATCAGGTTCTTATAACTCAGATAAGTCTAAAGAAGACTTTGGAGATATGGACTTAATTGTACATATTGAATCATCTAAAGATAAGAAAGAACTTAAGAAAGATTTAGTTAAGTTCTTTGGTGGTATGCCTGATAATATTATTGTTCCATTTAACAGTAATAAGTATAAAGGTCGAAAGTCATATAACTCTGGTGAGATTGTTACAATAAGTTACCCTCAAATGAAGAATGGTAAAACAGTTCAGATTGATAATATCATAGCACTGGATAAAGTAGAAGCAGATTTTAAAAGAGACTTCTTAGATATGACAGCACAAAAGCAAGGTCTTATTTTAGGTCTTATGAAAGTTGCATTAACAGAAACACCTTATGAGAAGTTACTTACAAAGTTAGGTATTAAGTTTAGTAAGTTAGATAAAGATCAAGAGTATGAGTTTAACTTATCATCTAAAGAGATACAATTACGTAAAGTTACATATGAACCTGGTACACTTAAACAGAAGAGTCGTGACATAGTATGGACTAGTAAAGATTGGGGTAAGTTAGAACATATCTTACATCAGTTTAATCTTAACTTAGAATTTGATGAACTTATTAATGATATTAAATCTAAATTAAAAGTACAGAGAAGTAAGAATCGTATGGCTGGGGTATTTAAATCAATGGTTAGTGTTAAGTCCGGAGAAGTTGGTACTACTAAAGGTAAAGTAAAGCAAGCAGCAATTGATAAAGTTAATAAGCTATTTGGAGAATCAGTTAAACTATCATTCTCAGGAATATATAATAACATAAAGGATGTTGAGGTATAAGTGAAAGAAAACTTTGAAGTTAGATTATTTAATACAACAACAAGTTCTTATGATACAATAACAGATATAGATGCTGACCTTGAAGAATATAATAAAGTATATAACTCAATTAAGAGAGTAGTAATAGGTAGAGGAATTAAAGACGCATTTTCAGACCTATATATTAATAATGATTATAAGAACTCTTCATTAACAGATACTGCAGGTAGAACTGTTGGTAAGATATTAAGAAAGAATTATAATGGTGATAATATTAGTAACTTAGTAGAACATTTTAATAGACCATATAATTTTACATCAAATCAAGATTATAAAATAGGATCTTTAATAGGATCTACAAGTGCAGTAATGCCGATAGAATTCTTTACTGATTTATATGCTATGACAACAGTAGGTCCTACATCTAATGCAACAGGTAGAGGTGAACTATTAACATGGGCATTATTTAATGACATTGATTTTAATGACCAATCAGGAGATCTATTAAAAGAGAGTAGTATATCAATAGAAGTAAAAGGTAATGCTGCTATGATAGGCACTAATGCAGTAGAGAAAGGTTTTAGATCATCTACTAACGCTAGAGAAGATCTAACTGCTATTGGTAATAAATATAATATAGATAAAGATCTAATTAGTAACTTAGGTGTAACTGCATCATTAGGTGTAAAGTCAGCACCTCATTATTTTGAGTTTATAAAAGCAATAAGAGATGATGAAAAAGCATTAATAGAAGTAGCAACTGCTTTACTTAATAATAAAAAAATAACAAAATATACTGAAAGTTTTAGTAAGTCTTTAAAGTCTGCAAAGACTGTTAATGATATTATATATAATATATTATCAGTACATTTAAAAGTGTATCAGGAATATTATAACTTTGATCAGTTTCTAATATTCCAAGAATATAAACAAGAACCAATAGGATTTACAATATTAGATCCTAGTATAGCAGATAGTGTAGAAGACTTTGCTAAACTCATCCAAACAACTAATGTTAAAGTTGGAGCATGGGGTGGCAGTAGACCTGGTGGTATATCCATCAAATAAAGGAATATGATATGGATTTTAAAGAATTATTAAATGAAGAGATGAAACCCTCAAAGTCTATTGCTTCTTTATTTGCCCAATATAAACATAGAAAGCAAGTACGTAAGTTTGATGGTCAACCTTATTATGTACATCCAAAAGAAGTAGCACAGATTGTATGGAAAGTTACTAGAGATATGGATATGGTTAAAGCTGCTTATCTACATGACACACTAGAAGATACTGATACTTCATTTGAAGAACTACAATCTAAGTTCGGAGAACGAGTAGCTGATCTAGCTAAAGAGTTAACATCTGATGATGCTCTAATTAAAACAATGGGCAAGACTCCTTATCTTATTAAGAAGATGAATAGTATGTCAAGAGATGCATTAACTATTAAACTCGCAGATCGTATATCCAATGTAGGTGACTTTGATACTGCACCAGATAAGTTTAAGAATAAGTATGGTCCTGCAACAAGAGATATACTTAATGGATTAAAGACTAAAGACCCTTTACATCTTAAACTTATAAATAGAATAGATAATACTATAAAAAACCATGGATTTTAATTATGAACTTTATAGACCATTATATTATAAATGAAATGTCTAAGGGTATTATAGACAGAAAAGAATATATACCTGGTAGTAAGTATCCAATGGAAAAACAATTTGCATATTGGAATAGAAAGCTATTTGATGGTAAGTTACCTACACCTAAATTTAATAAGAAAAGATCTAGTGTATCTGGAAGTATGGCATCACTAATTGATAGACGTACTAGAACATTAGTAGATGTCGATAATTGGTTATTAACAATTAATCCTAAAGGTAAAAGAACTGAAGAAGCTTGGGATGGCATATTAATACATGAGATGATTCATCTATTCTTTCAATTTCAATTCCTAAATAAACCTCAGATGGATTATAAGAAGCTATTAGGTAGAGATGGTCATGCTGAACCATTTACTAAGAAAGTTGATGAGTTATCTAGGAAAGTATCATTTACCATACCAATAACTGATGAGATGCTTGGAATGGATAAAGAGACACCTTTAAAGAAGGAAGTATTCTTTATGACATTTGAACATAAACCTGGTGAGTATGCTGCATTATTATTAAAACCCACTGCTATAGAAGATCCTAAGATTAAGGATATGATTGCGCAAATGGGTGCACAATATGAATCTAGAGGTCAGAAGTTTGCATCTGGGTTTACTAATAATAGTCAACTAAATGGTATAACAGTTAAGACTAAATGGCCAAGAGGTGGTAGAGTATCTTGGGCTTTAATACCTAAAGAAGTAGGTGAAGAGTTAATTAAAATGGGAATTAATGTATGACCTTTTTTAATAGTTGGAGATCACATAAAAGAAATTGGGATAAGATAGATTTAACTATTAGAGTTAGTTCTTTAACTATCATATCTGTTAAAGCCGATTTGTCTAGAAGATATTATCGTATAAATATATTAAACTTAGGAATAAAGTCTAAGTAAGGGGAAAGGAATGCCGCCAAAGAAAAAGAATGTAACAAAACTTGAATTGGTTGAAGACTTTATTTCAATTATTAAGAACTCAATTATTATGCAAGTAGGAATATTAGTTATATTTATTGCTGTGGCATTTGTAATAGCAACTGGCGGAAGTATTAGTATGTTTGGATTAAAACTAATTGATACTGATGTCCCAAAAGAAATTTACACAGAAGAACGCAGTATACCAGCGTTAGATAGTTTAGAAGGAATTATAAAATGAAATTTAAAGAGTTAATTGCTGAGGCAGAATATGCACCTAAGAAAGTAGTCAATAATAGTTATGTAGATCAGATAGATGGAAATCTAAAAGTTGGTGATCTAGTAATGTATAAAGGTGATTTTGATAGTGGTAAAATGAGTACTCAAGATATGTCAGTAAAGGATAAATATAAAGAAAAAACTATTTATAAGTTAGGTGATATTACTAAAGAGAGATGGTTACAGTCAATCGGTAAATTGACTAAGTTAGAAGTTAATTCTATGGGTGATTTAATAGGTACTATGTCTGGTGGTAAGATTATTTCTTATGGTATTAATGGACCTGGTCAATATGCGACTATGTTGGTTAGAGTAGATAAGAATGGTAAACCATTAAAACCTAAATGGGTAGATAAAAAAGATTTTACTAAAGAGTTTTTAACTGATAGACAAAAGGCTGATAGAAAACTTATGTTAAAGTTAGGTGTAAATCTACCTTACCCAGAGAAAGTTAAGGTACCACCATTTCCTAACTTTAAGAAAGCTAGTGGTGATATAAGATATTCATTACATGAGAAGTGGCTAAGATTAACTGACGAATATAAATTACATAAGGAATTAAGTTTAACACACCCTAATTCGTTATTATTTATCACATCAACAGAGTATGGTGATAAATCTAATAAGTTAGGTTTTTATTTAGGTTTAGATGCTAATAAAAACCTCTATGCTGATGATATTGCTAAAGCATCAAAATCTAGTAATAAGTTACTAAAGTATTTCTTTAAGAACGCGGTTATGACTAAACGTAAAGGTTCTGATTACTTATACCTAGACTTAACTGTCGATAAACATATGAAAGCTATACAAAAGTTTCAAACTCTAGGTATGTTTAAGACTAAATAAAACAGATAATAAATAAGAAAATAAAAAAAGATCCTGATAACCTCGGGATCTTTTTTATATTTAATTTTAATTAAAACGGAGAAGAGATGAATAAACGTAGAGCTATTAGACGTATCAAGTATATGTTTAATGTATCAATGATAGTATTAATATGTTTAAGTGTAGGTTTAGGATATTCGGTATCTGCTGACCTGTATGATTATACAAAGACTGATACTGAGATAGAAGTATCTCAACCAGTTATAACATGTGATAAGAAATACTACAAAGCAAAGTTTGATTGTAGAAAAACAATCGTTAATAAACATTGGGAGAAGTGGCAAACCAACAGATCAATAGTGAGAGCTTATTGTGATGAGCTAGCTTCTAAGTTATATTGTTCGGAAAATAGAGAGATTTTAAAATAGTTCCTAACCGGACTATTTTTTTATCTATATTTGATTTATCATTTTGCAACTTGAAAAGGAATTATATTATGCAAAACTCATATCTCGCTAAAGGCGACAAAGTATTAAGTAAAGGTGATGGCGGAACTATTTGGACTGTAGAGTCAGCTATCCCTCAATCACGTGATCGTCTAGTTATTAGTCATGGTGGTTATATTGAGCGTAGAGCGTATGGATCACTTCGTAAGCTATCTAAAGCTGAACTAGTTATTGTAAATGCTTACAATGACATCTTAGACTCTTAAGCCGGAGTTTCCTCAGCAGGTATGAATGTACCATCTTGAGGCATATAATAAAAAGACTCATAAGTAATGGGCGAGCGATATTGAATTGCTTGTCCATTATTTGTTTTAAAGGTGTTGAGTATCTCTAAGGATTCCTCTGTTAAGATACTGTGCATACCTTTAGTAGACTTGGGATGGAAGATCTTGGTATGACAAGTGGGACAGAGTGGAACAGTAACCTTATTGTTTCTAGGTCTTAGTTCAAGTGGAACAATATGATGTTGTTGATTATAACCATAGTGATTGCACCCTGGGAATGAACACTTTGACTTAGTTCTACGATTCTTAGACATATTAAACCTTTCAGATATAAATTAAGTTTACACAAAACTTTACATTATAGATTTTAAATTTTCTATACTTTATTTATAAAATTAATGACAAAAGGCCAAAGCAATGAAAATCAGTGAAATTTTTGATAAGTTAAGATCTACGTCTAGTAAAAAAGCTAAAGAGCAGATTCTTAAGGATTACAATGGGAATCAAGTATTACAAGAGATTGCTAAGTATACTTATGATAAGATTAATATCACATATGGTATTAAGAAATATAATTCTGAAAGTGACTATAAAGGTGTAAAGACTATTGACGAAGATTGGTCTAATATTAAATCAGTATTGAAATCTTTAAAGAATAGAGATATTACAGGTAATGCCGCTATTGACTTATTAGAATCTGAGTCAAGTTATTTAGAACCAGAATCACGTAAAGTATTGGCATCTATTATTGATAGAGATTGGGGTTGTGGTTTATCTGCTTCAACAATTAATAAAGCATGGCCAGACCATATTCCTACATTTGATGTTGTACTAGCAAAGTCCTTTGAAGGTACAGCTAAACAGTTTAAATCATTAGAAGAAGATACCTGGATGATTAGTACCAAGCTCGATGGATGCAGGTGTATTGCAATTAGAGAAGATAGTAAATGGTCATTTTGGTCAAGGCAAGGTAAAGAGTTTTTGACATTAGATACTCTAGCTAAATCATTAAACACTACAGACTTACCAGATGGTACTGTATTAGATGGTGAAATTTGTATTATAGATGATAATGGTTTAGAAGATTTCCAAGGTATAATGAAAGTAATTCGTAAGAAGGATTATACTATAGAAAGTCCTATGTATAAAGTTTTTGATATGTTAATAAAAGAAGAGTTCTATTCAAAAACTTCTAAAACTACATTATCAGAAAGACTATCTAACTATGATACATATAAAATGTCTACAGCAGATTGTGTATCTAAAGTAGAACAAGTAGAGTATACCGAAGAAGCATTTGCTGAATGGAATAAGAAAGTTGAAGACAATGGTTGGGAAGGCTTGATGCTTCGTAAAGATACAACCTATTCTGGTAAAAGAACTAATGATCTCCTTAAAGTTAAGAAATTTTTAGATGACGAATATGTTGTAGAATCTCTTGAAACAGGTACAGTAGTATACCAGGAAAAAGATATAGGTTCAGTATCATACCAAGGTGTTACTACAATGAATATATTACATAAAGGTAATAAAGTAGGTGTGGGTTCAGGATTATCTAAAGAACAAAGATTATATTATATTGATAATCCTGATGAGTTAATTGGTAAAACTATAAACGTACAATTTTTTGAGTATACTAAGAATAAAGATGGAACTGAATCTCTCAGATTCCCAACAGTCAAACATATTTATGAAAATGGTAGAGATACATAATGAGAATTTATTATAGAAGAATTAGTATACCTGGTGGATTACAATATGATACTAAAGTAGTAAGACTAATAGAAGAGCGTAACAATTTCATATGTCCTACTAATAGAGTGTTAGCAACTAACTGTAGCTTTGAGTATACTATAGATGGTAAGACTATACTTGTTGAAGATGGATATTATATAGATTTTAAAGAAAGAGAAACACATAATGATTTGGTTAATTAGTTATTTAGTATTAGGATTATTAACACCTGCAGTAGGCATTGGTTACTTATTTGCCTCAGAGTTAATGGATAAAGATGACTTTGAACCTGAGTTAATTTTTGTAGCAATTTTAGCCGCAGCAGTATGGCCTTTAGTTTTTGTATGTTTAATAGGATTTGGCATTGCTAAGTTATCAGAACATCTATTCAAAGCTATCTTCTTTACAGATGAAGAAGAGGAGACAGAGAATGATGAGTAAGATATATCAATATACTATGGAAGAGATTGAAGATTGTAATAACCAAGCTATCGGTGTATTATTAGATGCTTTACATAAAGAAGGTTTGATTACTGAAGAACAATTAAAAGAATTTGGTTTATATCAAGTATTCATTAAAGAACCAAGTACATTCAATAATATAATTAAGAAGTATATTAATTGGAAAAAAGATGATGATAAGGTACCTAGAATTAATGTAGTTAGAGTGGTGCAGTAATGAAGTTGCCAGTTAAGTATAGTGAAGTACCTTTTAAAGAAAGATGGAAAGTACGTGAAGCTTACATCAAAGAGCAAGAGGGTAAGTGTTGTCATTGTGGTAACCTACTAATTAATGAACCAACATATGAAGTTACAATGTTTGATTTAGATATGGATTTGTTTCCTAAAGGTTTCTTAACTCATCCAGTTCATCTACATCATGACCATGATACAGACTTAACTATAGGTGCTGTACATGCTTATTGTAATGGTGTGTTGTGGCAATATCATGGAGAATAAGTAATGAGATGGAAAACTAAAGTTGATCCTAAAGTTGGTGATATAACAGTTAAGAAGAAGTTTGCTTTATTTCCTACTGAAGTTAATGAATATACAATTTGGTTAGAATACTATATTGTTAAGTATGAATATAAAAGGTTTTATGATACTATTGCAGAACTAAATAATCCAGATTTACCAACTCCATATTCGGAATGGGTTGAATATCAAAGAGAACTATTTAACCCATCTAACATTACAACATTCACTTTCCATGAATAGTGATACCCTTACCAGAGAAGGATAAATGAAAAGATTAATTATATTTACAATCCTATTAATGGGTTGTTCTTGGCGATTTGAACCTGCTTATAAAGAACCACAACCTACTATACAACAAGAGTATCATACTGAATGTATGAATGGTATTCTATTTCAAGTTAACTATACTAATACAATAGCTATGGTTATGCATAACGATGCAGGTGAAGAAATAAAATGTAACTAACGAAAGAGGGAACCCCGTGTACTGGTTAGAAAAATATAACCCAAAAGTTCTAGTACTAAACAACTCTTATACACCATTAGATGTAGTCTATTGGCCAGAAGCAATGTCTTACTGGGCTAATGGTCGTGCTGAGATAATGGAACACTATGAAAGACCTGATTGGGTAATACGATCTGGTCGTAATGGTGATGATGAACTATCAGTAGATATGGTATGTCCCTCTGTGATCCGTTTAAAGGATGCTGGGTTCAACCAATATAATTTAGTGGCTTGTAAGCCATTCAATAGAAAGTCTCTATGGGACCAATATAAAGGCAAGTGTTGCTACTGTAATGTTTATATCCCATACAGTGAATATACTATTGAGCATGTTATCCCACAATCTAAAGGTGGATTATCAACCTGGCAGAATTGTGCACCATGTTGTAAACCCTGCAACAGTGAAAAAGATGACAAAGACCTTCAAGATACTGGATTCGAACTGCAATATGAACTAAAGGTTCCTACTTTTGATGAGTTAGTTCCTAAAAGTATATTACTTAAAATTGGTTCTAAGGTTCCATCAGCGACATGGAAGAAGTATATCTATTGGCAATACGATAAGGATAAAGATGATAATTGATATTAGTTTTTGGTACGTATTTCTATTTGCACAAGTAGGATGGATCATGATATCTATCCTTCACTTATTTGATATATGGGATAGTGACTTCTACACAGAACTATTAAAAGACCCAACAGAACAAGAGAAAGATGAATTAGTAAAGAACTATGGATATAAAAACTTAGTTTTAGATATGATTTATCTTTTTCCACTTTTATTTACTATATTTATAGTGAAACTAATAACCCCTAATAAAGGAAAATAAATGAAACCAATTGAATTAGATGGAGCTCCAGAGCGTAACTTATACTTATCTGATATTGACCCAACAGAATGTATGAATATTATACAAGAGATTCATAAGATCAATGCATTTGATGATAAGCATGAAGAAGCTTATAATGATTATGAGCGTACACCAATCCAGATTCAAATTAATTCTTACGGTGGCAGTATCTATGATGGTATCGCAGTATGTGATGCTATGGAGAAATCAACAACTCCTATTCATACACACGTATCTCATGCTATGAGTATGGGTTTTGTAATCTCACTATTTGGGGCCAAGCGTACATGTAGTAAGTATGCAACATTTATGTGGCATTCGATGTCTTCGGGTATTGTAGGTAAACTACAAGATATGGAAGAAGATATGGAAGAGAATAATCGTCTTCAGGATCTAATGAATAATATTACATTAGAACGAACTAAGATGAAAAAGACTCAACTAACTAAGATTGTTAAAGCTAAACGAGATAACTATATTACTCCTGATGAAGCTTTAAAGATGGGTATTGTAGACAAGGTAGTATAATGTCAAAACATTTTGTAAAGTCACCTAACCTTACACAAGAGGATTTGCAGTTAATATTTGACTGCATCCTCTTTACTACATCTGTGGATGTGGGTTGGGAAGATAAGATACCAACTGATAGTAAACTATTTAAGTTAATTAAAAAGTTTGGTAATATTGGTTGGAAAGGTTCAGAATCATTATACTTATTTAATGGTACTGAAAGATATGAAGATGAGCTAGTATCAACTTATATTGAAGAGCTAAAATTACTTAGAACAAAAGGTAGATAATGATTAGTAAGATAACCATTGAAAAGAACTTAAAGATAGTTAAACACGCTTTTAAAGAATATACTTTAACAGTAGTAAGGAACTATGATAATACATTTAGTTTAATGAGAGAAGATGGTTATGAGTTTACTAATGATAATGATAACTATATGTCATTAAAGATACCAACCGCAGTACTAGAACATAGAATCGAAATAATAAAAAGGCATATGTAAATGGATAAAAAGATAATACTACTCGGAGGTACTATTTCCTCAGGAAAGAACTTCTGTTATGATATTATAGAAAGCTTACTTGGATCTGAAAATGTTCATCGAGAATATTTTGCAAGAGAACTTAAAGATACATGTAAGGAAGTCTTTAGTAGATATGTTGTTCACCTTAATCAATCTGTAGAATCTGTTCAGGATATTATAGATGAAGAAGGATTAAATAATTATGATAAAGCATCAGAGATTTTACGTAATCTTTTAATCAAAGATCATAATTGGTATGAGGATAAGACTGACTCGACTAGAATTCTATTACAGACTATTGGCACCGACTTAGTAAAGAATAAGATTGACAATGATTATTGGGTTAAGTGTGCAGCACAAGAGGTTCTCGATACTGATAAAGAGTTCATTGTATTCACTGACTTACGTTATGTAGATGAATACTTAGGGTTAATAGAGCAATGTAATGCTCGTAAAGGCTTTACAGTTAACTATCGATACTACCCTATTAGTATATCGAGAGATAGTAATACAAAGTCGACAATAGCAGAACATGCTTCCGAGAATGGTTTAGTTGATTTTAGACAATGGTATGGACATATCGATAATAATGGATCAGTATCATATACCAAAGAACAGATAGAAATGTTATTACATTCTATTAAACAGGATTAATAATGAAGAACTTCAAAGACTATA
>JAAHTH010000245.1_pt1 | contig 52839 bp, 48 predicted proteins | sample 6116091 | NCBI WGS metagenome assembly JAAHTH01 (sample SAMN13939990, study PRJNA603662) | sponge metagenome | isolation source: marine sponge | host: Mycale hentscheli | place: New Zealand | collected 2006 | reverse complement strand
GTCAGCAGGAATAACGACCTGACAGCCTTGTGCATTACAATGCCTGAATCTCGTCGGAAAAGGCCGTGAATTAAACTCACTGTTGCACTTGCGGGTTGAATTCACGTAACTTGGCCATGCGCGGGGTTGCGCTTTGGATAACTCGCGCTGAGGCTTCCAATGGACAGTAGATACAACCGCCCCTAGAGGTTTGGTACATATGGCGGACAACATCGACAGGCCCATAGGGCGAATAATACGTTTTGTTGCTCTGCGTGCGCGAAGTCAGTTTTATACCGCCCACCTCGATTGGGCTTGCATCGGTATCAAAACGATGAAGGGCTTGGGCTGTCGCACAGCAACCCAGTGGGTTACTCACTGATGGAATCATGCTTTCCATATCTAGCAATGAGCCGGTTAACTCCATCTGTACTTCAAACTTAAGGGCACCTCTAAAAATTACGATTTTGACGTTTCGCTAGAGCGTAAATAACTGATTTTATTGATCATCAGATTTCAGAATGTGGATTATTAGAGATGCCCTTAATACGATTGCCTGAGCGTGAAATGATTTGGGCCGATGACTGGGAAGACATTGGGAGCGCCCTACAAAGCCTATAACATGGCTAAACTAATAACGCTACATTGTGTCAAGGCACTACCCATAGGGAACCATGGTCCTGTCCTACGCCGCCGAGGTTGCAGCCGCTATAGCCGCGCCCGGGCCTGCGCCATCTGCCATGTTTACATATCTACATAGAGCCCGAGTGGCAGGCCATGGTCGGTGGCATCCCGCCCGATTCCATTGGTGTCAGATCGAGGTGGCCGCCAAGCTGGACAGCTTGGTGGTCCGCATGCCGGCAGGTCAACACTGAAAGGGTAACACCGAGGCACCTGCGGGGGATCGCTATGGCAGTTCCCGCAAACCGTATGGTCAATGATCCTTCCCGATGCCGCTGGCATAACTGGACGTCAGCGATCCCAAGTTGTACCAGGACGATTGTTACTACCCACATCCGGTGTTGTCGGTATTCGAGCCCGCCTAAGTCGGTCAGTCTCATTCAATCAACGCGCAATTGACCTTTGATGATCTTCCGGGTGGGCGTCATCGGCAGGGCGTCACGTAACTCCAGCCGCTCGGGCAGTTTGAACTTCGCAACGCCGTGTTCCAGTAGATAGTTAGTCAGTTCCTCCAAGGTTGGCATGGCGCCCGGCGTTGCTACGGCGAAACAGCAGGCCCGCTCGCCGAGTGCCGCGTCGGCCATGGGCACGATAGCGCATTGGGCAATGGCCGGATGGGCATCCAGTAAATCTTCGATCTCACGCGGGTTGTATTTGACGCCGCCGCGGTTGATGATCTCTTTGATGCGGCCCGTGATAGTGACATTGCCGTCTTCCGACCGCACGGCTAAGTCGCCACTTCTAAACCAGTGATCCGCCGTAAAAGCGGCGGCATTGGCCTCATCATTGGCGAGATAACCCGGGAACAACAAAGCGCCCCGGATCTGCAATTCACCTTCCGTGCCGTGCCCAACTTCACGGTCATCGCTGTCCGCGATGCGCACCTCGGTGCCTGGACTTGGCCGCCCCGCGCTAGTGGCGGCGATGTCTATGGGATCGCCAGGCCGGGTATAGAGCCCCGCCTGGGTTTCCGTCATGCCCCAGAGCTGGGTGATGCGGGCGCAGGAGGGCAACGCCGCCGCCAGTTGATGGGCCAGCGCGGGTGGCAGGGTGGCGCCTGACAATACGATCAGCCTCAACGAGCGCCACCGCTCGGCGTCAATGAGGCCATTGGCCAGACACGCTTGCATGTGGGCCGGGCCGGCGAACAGGGCGGTCGGGCGATGGGTTTGCACCGCTTCGGCGAGGGCCGGTGGAGTGAAGATCGGCAATAAGACATTGGCCGCGCCGGTGGCTAAGGCCAAGTGAAAACTATACAGAGCGTACAGATGGCCGAAGGGAGCGGCGCTCAAGATGCGATCGCTGGCCGTCAACTGATGCTCCGGCGCCGATAAGCGGGCGTTCGACAGCATGTTCTGGTAGGTCAGCGGCACCGCCTTCGGTTGCGCCGTGGTGCCGGAGGTAAATAACAATAAGAACGGATCGGAGCCCACTGGCGCCTGAGGCGGATCGGGCTCGTCGGCGTCCAGCTCTGCAAGGGTGATGGCACCCGCCACCGGCTGTTCTACGGCGATAACACACGATAAGTGATCCAGCTCCGCCATCATGGCGACCGCCGTAGCCGCCGGTGCGAAATCGCCCAACTGTGTTGCACACACCAACATGCGCGCCCGCGCCGCGCCCAGCAGACGGCGCATGTCGCTTTTCCGGTGCGGCAGATAAAGCGTGGAGACGACGGCGCCGAGGTGAGTCGCGGCCAGGTACACCCGCAGGAAATCCGCCGTATTCGGCAACTGGATGCTCAGCACATCGCCGGGGCGCAGGCCCTTGGCGTAGAGTCCCGCCGCTAGTCGTCGCACCTGCTCGGATAATGCCCCGTAGGACTGTACCGCACCGTCCGGGCCGAGCAGGGCTGGCGCGCCGGGCGTTGCCTCGGCCCGCTGCGCCAGCCAGGAGCGCAAGGTTTCGTTACACCACCAGCCTGCCTCCACGTAGCGTTTGACCAGATCGGGATCGAAGCGAATAGCGCAGCGGATCAATGTCGCGTCCTCGTCGTAGCGGTGTTGGCTGGCCGGATCGGTGAAGCGCTCGGTCCTGAACCGGCGCCCGCCGCCCAGTTGGTTGAGGCGGTGATACGGTGCTCGGTTGAAGCGGCGGCGCTCCTCGAGATTGCGGATCAACGTGACCTGGTTAAGGGTGAGGCCGAGGCATTCGGCAATCTGGCCATCGCTCATGCCCGATTCGCCACGGTGTGTTGCTATCAAGTCGAATTGCTTGAGCCGCACCGGATCGCCGCGGCGGATTTGATGGTTGTGGCTGAGCTTGAAAACGAGTTCGCCGTAGGTCGCCACCATCTCTTCGCTGACGCCTATTTGATCGCGGCTGAGTCCCCTGGTCATGAGCCGGCGCGCTTATGAGTCCTGGGCCCGTGAGTCAGGGCGCTCACGGCTCAGGGCGCTCATGACTCACCACGTTCGCGGGCTTCGGCGCGTCGTATCGGATCGGCCAGCGGCGCGTTGATGGCGATGGGACACACACGCATGCATTCGAAGCATTGCGCCAGCAGGCCGCCGCTGCCCACCGACATCTTGTACCAGACCATCTTGTTGTCGGGATCGAACAGCGCGTCTTCTTGCGCGCCCGGTTCCAGGGCGTTGATGGCGTCGGCGATGAGGCCCGGCATGCCTTCGTACTGCTGCGACATTTCCGCGCACTTAGCCATGTCGTAATGCATCTGCGCCTGCTGGCCATCGTCGTCGATGACACCGCTCAAGCACTGCACCGGGCAAAAACGCATACACGGCGTCTGCCCTGTTTTGCGGTAGAGACTGACGCAAGATGGTGTGGGACACGGGTTCTCGGCCATCGGTTCATCGGGTGGCAACTCCAGCTCAGTGAATACAGAAGCGAAGTACATGTAGCCGAAGTCCGGGTGCAGCAGGATGTCGCCGGCCAGGGAGCGGGCGCCGATGCCGGCCAATTCCGCGTGCAGCTTAAGGCTTTGCAACGGCACCCGCGGACCGGCTTCGTTGTCCAGATCGGGCGGGCAGTACACGCTGCGGGCGCGGAAGCGATCCTCGATGAAAAAAGCGAGGCCATAGGCGGCGGTATAGGCGCGCGATTCGGTGGAGCCGAAGTAAGCCATGGCTTTGGCCGGGACGGTCCAGGCGCCCTGGGTCTGACCGCCTACCCCGAGGGAGATGACCGAGCGCACGTGGGGCATGATGTCGGACGGGCGGTGACCGGGCGGGGCGATGCGCTCGATAGCGTCCAGATCAGCGACCCCAGCGGCCAGCGCGCCTTTGCGTTTGGCGTACTCGAGAATGGCTTGTTTTGCCGTGGCGAGAGCTACGGAGGCGGTGCGTTTGCCGGCCATGGTTTTCGCTGGTTCGTCATTTGCAGGTAGCCGAGGCTAACGGTGCAACCACTGTGAGGTCAAATAGCATGTGTTCCACAGTGCCAAACAATCCTGGTATGAGTAGCCCCATCGTTGTTACTCTTGGTATTTCGCATCGGCGCATGAGAATTTCCTAAATGACTGGCAGTTCCTCTCTGGACTGTAGTTCCTCTCTGGACTGTAGTTCCTCTCTGGACTGTAGTTCCTCTCTGGACTATGGGGTGATCGTTGTAGGCGCGGGCGTGGGTGGCATCTATCAGATCAAGCGGCTGACTGATATGGGCATTGACGCCACGGTGCTGGAGGCGGGCGGCGATCTGGGGGGCACTTGGTATTTCAACCGCTATCCCGGTGCCCGCTTCGATTCGGAGAGCTACACCTACGGTTACTCCTTCTCCAAGGCATTGCTGGACGAGTGGCATTGGAAGGAAGCTTTTTCAGGGCAGCCGGAGAACCTGCGCTACCTGAATTATGTGGCCGATAAGTTCTCCTTGCGGCAATACATGCAGTTCAATTGCCGTATTACGGCCATGCGCTTCGATGAGGACAACAATACCTGGCGGTTGGTGATCGATGATGGCCGTACGCTTACCTGCCGCTTCGTGGTGATGACGGTTGGCTTACTGTCGGTGCCGACCATGCCACTTATCGAGGGCGTGGATTCGTTCAAGGGCCCATCCTTCCACACATTTCATTGGCCCCACGAAGGCGTTGATTTGACGGGCAAACGGGTGGGCATCATCGGCACCGGCGCCACCTCCATTCAAGTTATCGGCGAGATCGCGGACAAAGTGGGTGAGTTATATGTATTTCAACGCCGCCCGAATTGGGTCGCGCCGTTGAATAACCGCATCATTACCGGCGAAGAAATGGCGGACATACGCTCGCGGTACGATGAGATCTTCGCCACCTGCGCCCGCACCCCCGGTGGTTTTGAACATGAGCCGGACCGGCGCGGTTTTTGGGAGGTGAGCCGGGAAGAGCGGCTGGCGCTTTGGGATCGTCTCTACGAAGAGCCCGGCTTCGGCATCTGGTTGCAGAATTTCCGCGAGATTTTCATGGACGAGAAAGCCAACGCGGAGTTCTCCGAATATATCGCTGATCGTATTCGCCGGCGGGTCAACGAGCCGGTGGTGGCGGAGAAACTCATTCCAAAAGATCACGGTTTCGGCGTGCAGCGGGTGCCGCTTGAGACCCACTATCTGGAGGCTTATAACCGTGACAATGTTCACCTGGTGGATATCAGCGAGACGCCTTTGGAGCGGATTACGCCCACCGGTATACAAACGGCGGGCGGCCACCATGATCTGGATATCATCGTTTATGCCACCGGCTTCGACGCTATTACCGGTGCTTATGATCAAATCGATATTCGCGGCGCAGATGGCCGCTCACTGCGGGAAGATTGGCGCGACGGTCCCGCCACTTTCCTGGGCGTGTTGATTCACGGTTATCCGAATCTATTGATGCCCACGGGACCGCAGAGTGGCTCGGCCTCGACCAACTTCCCCCGCGGTATCGAGTCCGGCGTCAATTGGTGTACCGAGCTGCTGCAATATCTTTGGGCCGGTCATTATGTTCGGGCCGAGGCCACGTTAGCGGCGCAGGAGCGTTGGACGGCGCACGTGAAGAAAATGTACTCGATCATGTTGATGCGCAAAGCCAAGGGATGGTTTACCGGGTATAACTCCAACGTAAAAGGCCATGAGGAGGGCAACATCCGTTACGTGGTTTATAACGGTGGCTCGCCTAAATACATGGCCACGATCAAGGAGGTGGCGGAGAACGGTTACGAGGGCCTTATCTTGAACCGGGAAGGGGAGAGTAGTGAGGGCATGACCCGGCCGTCCGACTATGCCGAACTGGCGTCACGGCAGGCCGTTTGAGGGATCGGTTATCGGCCCCCTAGCGGTTACGCAGCCCGAAGAGCAATGTGACGTTCTTGTTTGCGTTTAGCTCATCTGGCCGGCCTGACTCATTCGGTGCGGTGGACGCGCGCCTTGAGAATAGGCTCTTTAATAGCTGCGAGAGCATGACGTGCGTTCAACAGCATCGGTGATGTGTTCGAGCACAGCAGGTCGAACTGATCTTGCGTAAAGGTGAATTGAGATCCGAAGTTAATATCGGTGGCGTTCAGGATAACGAACGGACGGGTGCCCCGATCCAACAAGGCTTGATAACGCTTCTCGCGAAATATCTCCTGGCGTGTAATCCTGGTCACCGGCCAGCGCTATCTTGTGATGTCCGGCTTCAACCATCAGCGGCTGGCCCGTGTCGCCTGCCTCTTGCCCATCTATCAGCACTGTGCGGGTGCTCCGGTAGTTGACGACCATGTATTCCATGTGTGTCCCGGTTCTACTGGGAATGGGTAGCGTAACGAGGCAACGGTTTGATTGCCGTCCGTAAGTACTGTCGAAGCATTGGGGAGCCGTCAAGGAGTAGCGATTATCCGAGATCAGTCCCTGCTTGACCACTCGCCGCGCGGAGCGCGCGCCAAACCGTTTGCGGCGTGGCTGGCATTTCGATGTGTTGCACGCCATGGCCGCGTAGCGCGTCCACCACCGCATTGATGAGGGCGGCCAGCGCCGGTGTGGTACCACCTTCGCCGCCCGGGCGTATGCCATGGGGGTGGGAACTGGCCGGGAGCTGCGTGATCGCGGTAGTGAAGGGCGGTGTTGTGAGGGCCCGCGGCATGGCGTAGTCCATGAACGAGCCGGTCACCAACTGCGCGCCGCCAAGTTCGTAACCACCCGGCTCGTAGTGAATACGCTCCATCAGTGCTTGACCGATGCCTTGGGTGGTGGCGCCGTGGGCTTGGCCGTGCAGAACCATTGGATTGACGGCGCGGCCCACGTCATCGACACCAGTCCAACGGACGATCGTCACCACGCCAGTTTCCGGATCCACTTCGACTTCGCAAACGTGCGAGCCGTAGGGATAACCGCCCGCCCGGTTGGTAATGTCGCCGGCGCTTGTTAAGCCGCCCCACAACGCCTCTGCAAGACTGGCCGAGGCAGCGGCCGGATGGGAATTCGAGGCTTGATTGACTTCCGCCAGACTGACACTGGCACCGTCTTGGGCGCTAAACCGGCCATCCCTATAAGAGACCTTATCCGCCGGTGTTTGCAGCAGGTGGGCAGCGATGGCTTTGCCTTTGGCGAGCAGCGTATCCACCGCCTGGGCCACGGCGATGCTCACCAGCCGCATTGAACGGCCAGAATGTGAGCCACCGCCCACCGATACCCGATCGGTGTCGTTGGCCACAAAACGAATAGCGTCGAACGGTACCTGCAACCATTCGCTCACCAGTTGCGCGAAAGTGGTCTCATGGCCCTGGCCGCTGCTCATGGTGCCTACCACCAGTTCGACACCGCCATCGTCCAGGACTGTTAGCTGCGCGCGCTCGCGGGGGATGCCGCTGGTGACCTCGATGTAGTTGGCGACGGCGATGCCGCGGCAAAGGCCGCGCTTAGCGGAGTCAGCGCGCCGGGCTTCGAAGCCCGCCCAATCCGCCGTGACTAGAGCTTGTTCCATGCCCGCTGCGTAATCGCCGCTGTCATAGGTGACCCCAACAGCGTTGGTAAATGGCATGGCAGCGCTTGGGATAAGGTTTTGATGCCTCAGTTTTACCCGGTCGAAACCGTACTTTCGCGCCGCCATGTCTATGAGCCGCTCGATGACATAAATCGCTTCCGGACGGCCCGCGCTACGGTACACGGCGGTGGGTGCGGTATTGGTTAATACGGCGTGGCCGCGAAAATGAACGGCCGGGATGCGGTATACGCCTTGCATCATGGACAGTCCTTTTCGCAGCGGCCAAAAGTAGACTGTGTAAGCGCCCAGATTCATGGTATTGGTGCCGCGCAGGGCGAGAAAGTTACCGTTGGCGTCTAGGGCCAGCTCCGCTTCGACGGCCAGGTCGCGGGCTTGATAGTCGCTTAAGAAACACTCACGCCGATCGGCGATCCACTTGACCGGCCGCGCCAGTTTGCGGGCCGCCCAAGGCATCAGCGCCAACTCCGGCGAGAAAGCGTTACGGGTACCGAAGTTGCCTCCCATGTCGCCGAATATCACCCGGCATTGCGCCGCGTCTACCCTCAGCGTGGTGGCTAGCCGCTCGCGTGTTTGCACGGCGCCCCGTCCTGATGCCGCGCGCAAGGTGTAGCGCCCGGTGGCGGCGTCGTACTCGCCGATCACCGCACGCGGTTCCATCGGACTGCCCGTGACCCTAGGCACCCAGCTAGCGAGTTTCACCACGTGGGCGGCGCGTTCAAAAGCGTAACGGGTGGCCGGCTCATCGCCCACTTCACAGGTCAATGCGAGGTTGTTGGCGCAGCCGGGCCACAGTTGAGGAGCATCCGGCGCCAATGCCGCCCGGGCGTCGGCTACGGCAGGCAGCGGCTCATAGTCGATCTCGACTAGCTCCGCAGCGTCCGCCGCCGCTGCCGCCGTCTCCGCAACGACTAGGGCGACGGCTTCACCCACGTAACGTACGAGGTCATGTGGCAATGGCAGGTGGTCCGTTATGTACACTTCGAAACCGGGGGGCAGGCGCAACTGCGCGTCCGGTGGGCCGCGCCAATCGGGATTATGAGGGATCGGCCCTAACCCATCGGCTAAAGCGTCCGCGCCGGTCAGAACCGCTAACACGCCAGGCATAGCAGCAGCGCTGGCAGTGTCAACAGCACGGATCCGGCCATGGGCTATGGGCGAGCGCACGACGGCCGCGTGACAGAACTCTTGCGGGAAAAAATCACCGGCGAATTCTCCACGGCCGGTGACCAGCCGTTGGTCTTCACTGCGAAGGCGGGCGGCGCCGATGCCGTCAGCCCGGCGCGATGGCGCGGTCATGCTGACTTTCATGTTTATTTTCTATGTTTGAGTGCTGCGCCTGGGTTCGATCAATACCCGGGGTGTGATCAATATTCGTCGTTCGATGAATCGGATGCAGTTATCTGCCGCTCGCGCCTTGCGATGAAATCCGCCAGGGCTTCATTCACACCGCCATCCAATGCGGGCTCTCGATAGTGCGCTAATAAGTCGCGGGCGTAGCGCAAGGCCCGCGTTCACGTGATATTCCCCAGCGCTCGATGATGTGGATAGTGCCGCTTAAAAATAAAACAGCCCACATAGCGCGGGCCGTTATCTATCGTTGCGTTACTTTGAGCAACTTAAGCTCTAGGCAAACCACCAGCGGTGGTAACCGCGTCCGCCGTCTAGCTCCCAAGTGGAAGCGAGGTTCGGGCCATGGGCGACTTTCTTATTGCGGGCGTAAACGAAGTTCACGAATATAGGAATGATGGTGCCGCCATCGTCGCGGGCGATTTGGCACATTTCGCGATACTGCGCGGCGCGTTTTTTGTCATCCAGCTCGGCCTTGGCTTGAAGCAGCAGTTCATTAAAACGCTTGTTCTGCCAGCGTGCTTCGTTCCAATCCGCATCATCTTTGTAAGTCAACGTGAACATATTGTCCGGGGTGGGCCGCGCCCCCCACTTGACGAACACGAACGGCTTTTTCAACCACACATCGGACCAATAGCCGTCATTGGCTTCGCGCTTGACGTTGATTTTAATGCCCGCTTTTTTGGCATGCTCGGCGTACAGCACGCACATGTTCACCGCGCCAGGCAAAACACTGTCTGCCGCCGACAGTGAGACTTCGAGGTTTTCCATGCCCGCCTTCTTCAGGTGGAACTTTGCTTTCTCCGGATCGTAAACCCGCTGTTCGATGTCGGGCCAATAAGGCATTCCGGGCGAAACGTGGAAATCGTTGCCTGGCGTAGCCGTGCCGAACATGATCTTTTGCACGATATCTTCACGATCGATGGCTAGCTTAAGCGCCAAGCGCACATCGATATTGTCGAAGGGTTTTACGTCGCAGGACATCGGTAGGGTGATGGCCGAGCCGCTGGGCACATTGTCCACTTGGATGTTGCGGTTGCGCTTGAGCAACGACAAGGTTTTCAAATCGACGGAGGTAATGGCATCCACTTCTCCGGTGATAAGAGCGGTCTGACGGGCGTTCGGATCATTCAACGCGACCATCTCGATCTCATCAAAATAGGCGCCTTCACGGTGCCAGCCATCATGGCGCACGAGGTTGGTGATGATACCGGGTTCATACTTGGTGACCTTGTACGGCCCGGCGCCCACACCGCTTTCCCAGTCGATGGTGCCGTCCGCTTTGGCTGGCAGCATGGTCAGGTGATAGTCGGTCATGACCCAAGGCAGATCGGCAAAACCCTGATTGAGTTCGATGACGATGGTGTGTTCGCCTTTGGCTTTGATCTCCGTCACGGTGGTTAAGAGCGCTTTGGCCGCCGAGGAGGATTGCTCACCGCGGTGATGGTTTAGCGAGGCAACGGCGTCGGCGGAGGTAAACTTCTTGCCGTTGTGAAACGTTGCTTCTTTATTCAGCTCGAAGGTCCAGCTCTTGGCGTCCGGTGTGGCACTCCAGGAATCGGCCATGTCGGGGCCTAGTCCGTTTTCCGGTGTGATTTCGGTCAGATAGCTGCGGTGGCAGTGGGCGAGTTGGATTGCCCCCACGCTTAGATACTTGCCTGGATCATAGGTATCAGAGGTGTTGACGTCGTGCACGCCGACGCGGAATTTACCGCCGCGCTTAGGCGTTGCGGCCGCCACCTGGCTGCTCCAAAGACCGGAGGCGAGCGGGATGCTCATGCCCGCAGCGACGGAGAATCTGATGAAATCGCGGCGCCCTAGCCTACCGGCCTTGGCGTCCCGGATAAGGAGATCCTTAACGGATGAGTCTTGCATTGTTTGCCTCCTCGAGCAGGCAGTTGTGGACGGCGCATAGTAGCGTGGCGCCGAACCGGGGCGGGACTGATGCCCGCGGGCCCCCGATATTCGCAAATTGCGTACGGGTAGTACATGCCCTGAGACGCCGCATTGCCTGTGCAGGCAGTGGGCCTTAAGGTGAGTGAAGCGGTTCGCGGTAGGTGAAGCGGTGACCGGCGCCACCGCTCGTGCGGGAAATTTTTGAGATAGCGCTAAGCCCGTGGCGCTACGGATTTAGCATTAGAGGTACCAGGAAGTTAGAGCTTTAAATAGAGTTAAATCTGTACCGCACCTCCGTCGAACAACGGCACTGTCATGGCAAAGTTCTCACCATAAGTCAGCCGCTGCTCTTCGAGGATCCCAAGGGCAATTTGCTCGATTCACGCCCACTTGAGCGGCCAATGCCAGCGCTTCGGTCTTGAACTGCGCTTACATAGCGTCGTCTGGATTTCTTTGATTGTCGTGCCATTTCTCTCACCTCGTGAACCTATGATAGGTTCTTGATTGAGGTGTACGGAATGCGCGGGGACGACCAGAGGCCACACTATTCACCGAACTTGCCGCAGCGACTACTTCAGCGAAAGAACTTCACTTGACGCAGAGCACATAACGACTGACGCACACGTTGAAGACAGCGCGGATGGTAGATGATGTGTTCGAAGATTGGTCGGGGTGAGAGGATTTGAACCTCCGACCACCGCAACCCCATTGCGGTGCGCTACCAGGCTGCGCTACACCCCGAAAAAGAATGGCCCGCCTAAGCACAGTATTGTGTCGGCGCGGCGTGGAATTGTACTGCGACGCGAGACGCCGGTAAACCGGCTTTGACTCAGTTACCGCTTCAAGATAATCAGCACGTCTTCCAGTTCCACACGAAGCTGGCGGATGATCTGCTGGCTCTGGTTGACGTCTTCCTTGGAATCATCGCCGTCCAGCCTCTGGCGGGCGCCGCCTATGGTGAAACCGTGTTCATAGAGCAAACTTCTTATCTGGCGAATCAGGATGACGTCCTGGCGTTGATAATAACGCCGGTTGCCGCGCCGCTTGAGTGGCTTTAGGGTCGGAAACTCTTGCTCCCAATAGCGGAGCACGTGTGGCTTCACACCACATAGGTCGCTTACTTCACCAATAGTGAAGTAGCGCTTCCCCGGGATGGCCGGGAGTTCGCTACTGCTTGACGGATCCAGCATAGGCTTCCACGCGGGCCTTCAGTTTTTGTCCAGGTCTAAACGTAACGACACGCCGCGCCGTTATCGGGATCTCCTGGCCGGTTTTCGGGTTGCGTCCGGGACGTTCGTTCTTTTCACGTAGGTCGAAGTTGCCGAAACCGGAGAGCTTGACATGATCGCCCACCTCAAGAGCCTGCCGCACCTCTTCAAAGAACGTCTCTACCAGCTCTTTTGCTTCTCGTTTATTGAGCCCGAGTTCATCGTAGAGCCTTTCGGCCATTTCCGCCTTGGTAAGCGCCACTTCAACCTCTCAGTTCCGCCCCGAACTGCGCCTCGAGACGCGCGACAATCCGCGCCACGACCTCATCTACTTCATCGTCGTTCAAGGTACGGGTATGCGCTTGAAAGGTCAGTCCGAGGGAAAGGCTTTTTCGCCCGGAATCAATACCTTCGCCGCGATAGACGTCAAACAACTGAAAGTTTTTTAGCACATCAGGTCCAGACTGTCCAACCACATCACATAGAGCAGCGGCCGTAACCGACTCATCGACCACCACAGACAGATCCCGCCGCACGACAGGGAAGCGCGAGAGACTCGAAAACTGTGGTAATTCCCCCTGCTCGAGCGGCGCCAATGCCAACTCGAACACATAAAGTGTAGACGGCAATTTGTACTGTGCAGCCAATCGCGGGTGTAAAGCGCCTAAGTAACCAACGTTCGCCCCATCACGGCTGATGGAAGCCGTTTGACCAGGGTGCAATCCTGCCTTTAGCGCCGCCTCAAAGACGTAACTGCCGGCCTGACCGCCAATACCTAGGAGCGCTTCCAGATCCGCTTTGACGTCGTAGAAATCGACCAAACGGCGCGCCTCGCCCCACTGCTCCGGGGACACCGGCCCGAGTACCGCACCGGCCAGCACACGCTCCTGCGCTAACTCGCCCTCTTGCAGACGAAAACGAAGCCCCGTCTCGAAGATACGCACCCGCTCATGCTGGCGGTTGAGGTTGTACAACACCGCCTGCACCAGGCCCTGCCATAGACTGGTTCGCATCACCACCAGATCGGACGATAGGGGATTGGCCAGCGCCAACCCCTCCGAGTCAGGATCCAGGGCTTGTTGCAGTGCCTCGGATACGAAGCTGAAAGTAATAGCTTCCTGGTAACCGCGCGCGGTGAGCGCCAAGCGCAACCGTTGCAGCTGCACCGATGTTTCCGCGGGCGGCTTCACGTTCGACGTTGCGCCGGCGCTGCGGCTTGGCATCTCGTCGTATCCAACCACCCGGGCGATCTCCTCAATGAGATCGGCTTCGATGTTGATATCGAACCGATAACTAGGCGGCACCACCGACCAAGTCTCGCCCTGCCATTCAACCCCCATGCCAAGGCGCGTCAACACGTCCTCCACCGTATCTTTGGCGACCTCAGTGCCCAATAGGCGGGCAATGCGCGATGGCCGCAGCATAATCGCCGGGCGTGCCGGTATCTGATCATCGTCAACCGCCTCCAAGATAGGTCCGGGCTGCCCACCCACGATATCCAAAAGCAACGCGGTAGCCCGCTCCATGGCCTGGCGCTGCAATTGCGGATCGACACCACGCTCGAACCGGTGGGACGCATCCGTATGCAAGCCGAAGCGGCGGGCCACACCCGCCAAGGCCAATGGCGCGAAGAAGGCCGCCTCCAAAAGAAGATGCCGTGTGGTATCAGCCACACCGCTTTGCTCACCCCCCATCACTCCCGCTATCGCCACCGGTCGCTCCTCATCGGCGATAACCAGGATATCTGGTGTCAGCTCCAGCACTTTTCCGTCAAGTAGTTGCAAAGTTTCACCTTGGACCGCTTGCCGGACCCGAATGCCCCGCTCCAGACGATCCAAATCGAACGCATGCATGGGCTGGCCAAGCTCTATCATGACGTAGTTCGTCACATCAACAGTAGAACTGATGGCGCGGATACCGCTTCGACGCAGTTTTTCAACCATCCACAATGGTGTACGCGCCGCCGGATCGATGTTGCGAATAACGCGCCCAACGTAACGCGGACAACCGGCCGGAGCCTCTAAGGTAATAGGAAACTTGTACTCAACCTGGGCCGGTACCGGGCGCACCTCCGGCGCCGTCACCGGCACTCGATTGAGGGCACCAACCTCCCGGGCCACCCCCGCGATACCAAGACAATCACCGCGGTTGGGGGTGAGGTCAACATCGATACTGACGTCTTCCAAGCCCAATAAACCGGTCACATCGGTGCCAACCGGCGCGTCCTCGGGCAACTCCAAAATACCGTCGTGCTCATCGCCTAGGCCCAGTTCCCAGGCTGAACACAACATGCCATGGGACTGCACACCACGGATCTTGGAGCGCTTGATCTTGACTCCCCCCGGCAATCGGGTGCCCACTGGCGCGAACGCAAACTTGCTGCCGGCGCGGGCATTGGGTGCCCCGCACACCACCTCCACCGGCCCATCGCCCCCAAAATCCACTTGGCAGAGCTTTAGGCGATCGGCATTCGGATGACCATGTGCTTTGACCACAAGACCCACCACGACCCCGGGGAGCGTCTCGCCCACCGGTTCGACCGTATCAACATCGAGACCGGATACCGACAACTGTTCCACCAAAGCGCCGGTATCCAACGGCGGGTTGACCCATTCACGCAGCCATCGCTCGCTAAATTTCATGATTCCTATCCAGGCTGTGAGAGTTCCGGATCCAGGGGGATCAGCGGAACTGTTCGAGGAAACGCAGATCGTTGTCGAAAAACAAACGCAGATCGGTCACGCCATAACGCAACATCGCCAAACGTTCGGCCCCCATGCCAAAGGCGTAACCGGTGTACTGCTCATTGTCGATGCCTACGTTCTCCAACACATACGGATGGACCATGCCGGAGCCTAGAACCTCAAGCCATCCGTCCGGTCCCATGATGTCTACTTCCGCCGAAGGTTCGGTAAACGGAAAGTAAGACGGTCTGAAGCGAACTTCGAGATCCTCTTGCTCGAAAAAGCTGCGCAAAAAGTCATGTAACACGCCCTTCAGATCAGCAAAGCTTACGTCCTCTCCCACCACCAAGCCCTCGATCTGATGAAACATGGGCGAGTGCGTCTGATCGGAATCACATCGGTAAACCCTGCCCGGTGCGATAATTCGAAGCGGCGGTTTGCGCTCCTTCATCACCCTGATCTGCACCGGCGACGTATGGGTACGCAGTAACCGGCCATCGGGAAAATAGAATGTGTCATGCATGGCGCGGGCCGGATGATGCGCGGGAATATTGAGCGCCTCGAAGTTATGGTAGTCATCCTCCACTTCCGGTCCTTCCACCACATCGAAGCCGTACAAGCGGAAGAATGCCTCGACGCGCTCCAGCGTTCTGGTAATGGGATGCAATCCCCCTAGGCCCTGCCCGCGGCCAGGCAGGGTGACATCAATACGCTCCTCGCTAAGCGCGGCCTGCAACCTCTCTTGTTCGAGTGCGCCACGCTGTTCGGCGATGAGTGCCTCCAACATTTTTTTCGCCGCATTGACCGCCTTCCCGGCCGCCGGCCGTTGCTCTGCGGGAAGTTGCCCCAATTGCTTCAGGACGGCCGTAAGCTGTCCTTGCTTACCCAGATAACGGACCCGTACTTTATCAAGCCCACCGAGGTCACCTGCGGCCCTCACCTGCGCCTTGGCTTGGGTCAAAATCTCATCCACGTTGTGCATTTTTCACCCCCCACAAAAAACAAAGGGAAAGACCTTCCGGTCTTTCCCCTGCGTGGAGATCAGTTGTATTGAAGCCACCAGGTGAGGCACGGCCCACCCGGCAAGCTTATGCTGCAAGACTTGCTTTGGCTTGTTCCGCCAGGGCCGCAAAAGCGGCTTCATCGTGAACGGCAAGATCAGCTAGCACTTTACGATCGACGACCACGCCGGCTTTACTGAGCCCGTCCATAAATCGGCTATACGACAATCCGCAGGTACGGGCCGCCGCATTGATGCGCACAATCCACAGCGCGCGGAATTGACGCTTGCGCTGGCGGCGATCGCGGTAAGCATATTGGCCCGCTTTGATAACGGCCTGCTTAGCTATCTTGAACGTACGGCTGCGCGCGCCGTAGTACCCTTTGGCCGCCTTCAACACTTTACGGTGCCGGGCGGCAGCCTGAACACCTCGCTTGACTCTAGGCATCGCTCAAAGACTCCTATTGACCCTAGCTGTAAGGCATCATGCGGCGTATGGTTTTGGTATCCGCCTCTTCGACCACGTGCAACGCCCCCAATTGACGCTTACGCTTGGAGTCTTTCTTGGTCAGGATGTGACGCAGGTGAGACTGCTTATGTCTATAGCGTCCACTACCGGTTGGTTTGAAGCGTTTGGCCGCGCCCCGGTTGGTTTTCATCTTCGGCATCGCAGTGTCCGATGTAGCTCTTCAATAGTGTTCGATTGCGCGAGTGTTCGATTGCGCGCTCACTTGCGCGGCGACATCACCATGGTCAAACGCCGCCCCTCCAGCCGTGGGCGCTGTTCGACTTTAGCCAATTCTTCGAGGTCCGCTTCGACCCGCTGCAATAACTGATGGCCCAATTCCTGATGAGCCATCTCCCGGCCCCGAAACCATAACGTTACCTTGGCTTTGTCTCCATGATCCAAAAAGCGTTTCAAATTCCGCAGCTTAGTCTGATAGTCGCCCTTCTCGGTGCCAGGGCGGAACTTGATCTCCTTTAGCTGCACTTGTTGTTGCTTTTTGCGGCTATCCTTGCGCTTCTTGTTTTGTTGAAACTGAAACTTACCGAAGTCCATCAACCTGCACACGGGCGGGTCACTATTCGGTTGAATTTCAACCAGATCCAAGGCTGCTTCATCAGCAGCCTCCAAGGCCTTATCGAGGGCCATTACTCCAATCTGTTCCCCCTCCGCGCCGATGAGGCGCACCTCAGGTGCGGTGATATCCTCATTCACCCGGTTCTTCTTTTCAGCGGCGATCGGCTGGACCTCCTTTATGGCGTTACTTATACCGCTATGCTCCGATGGTTAGTGCACAACGGAAGTACTCGCTCGCGACAAACGAGCAAGTATATGGCACATGCACTCTTGCCTCAACTGCAATTGGCTAGCGGTTGAGGTTCGTCACATGAACCGTAAGATTTGGTAGGCGCGAGTGGGATTGAACCACCGACCCCTACCATGTCAAGGTAGTGCTCTACCACTGAGCTACGCGCCTATTAGCCACGCAGCATACTCATGCTCCCAGTTGTATACAAGCGTCAACTAGCCGTGCCTCGGGCGCCGACTATGCAGGCCTCAGGGGACAGCGGCACTCAGCCCCTCGCCGGAGGCTACCGCCGTCTCGCCTTCCACGCCCAACCCCAAGCCACGCACCCGCTGGATCTCATCGCGGATTCTAGCCGCCTCCTCGAACTCCAAATTCTCGGCGTGCCGATACATGCGGGCCTCGAGTTCTCCGAGCTTCTTGGCTAATCGCCCAGGCGCCATAGCGCGGTATTGTGCGGTCTCCTCAGCCACCTTGCGCGCCGCCTTACGGCCCCTGACCGGTACTACGGCGCGCGCGCCTTCCATGATGTCGGTGACTGCTTTGCGGATACCCTGAGGTACGATGCCGTGGGTGTTATTGAACTCTATTTGTTTGGCGCGCCGGCGCTCCGTCTCATCCATGGCGCGGCGCATAGAGTCGGTTACGGCATCGGCGTAGAGAATAGCGGTGCCGTTCAGATTTCGCGCCGCCCGGCCGATGGTCTGAATAAGTGAGCGCTCAGAGCGTAAAAAGCCCTCCTTGTCTGCATCCAAAATGGCCACTAGCGAGACTTCCGGCATATCCAAGCCTTCGCGCAGCAAATTAATTCCCACCAATACATCGAACTCACCCAAGCGCAGATCCCGAATAATCTCGACCCGCTCCACCGTATCGATGTCGGAGTGCAAATAGCGTACCCGCACACCGTGTTCCGATAAGTAATCGGTCAGATCCTCGGCCATACGCTTGGTAAGCGTAGTCACCAACACGCGCTCGCCCGCCGCCACCCGCAACGTTATCTCACTCATGAGATCATCGACCTGGGTTGACGCGGGCCGTACCTCGAGCTGCGGATCCACCAATCCGGTAGGGCGAACCACCTGCTCCACCACTTGCCCGGCGTAGCGCTCTTCGTACGGGCCGGGCGTGGCGGAGACAAATACCGTCTGTGGCGCCATGCTTTCGAATTCATCGAACCGCAAGGGCCGGTTGTCTAGCGCCGAAGGCAAACGGAAGCCGTACTCCACCAGCGTTTCTTTACGGGACCTATCGCCTCGGTACATAGCCCCCAATTGCGGCACCGTGACGTGGGACTCGTCGATGATGAGCAGTGCGTCGGCTGGCAGATAGTCGAATAATGTCGGCGGCGGCTCACCTGGGGCCCGTCCCGACAGATACCGCGAATAGTTCTCTATGCCTTTGCAATGACCGAGTTCGTGCATCATTTCAAGATCGAAGCGGGTGCGCTGCTCAAGGCGCTGCGCCTCCAATAGCTTGTTGGCCTCGCGCAAGTATTCGAGGCGCTCGCGCAGTTCTTCTTTGATCTCGGTCACTGCATTGACCACTGTCTCGCGCGGTGTCACATAGTGACTTTTAGGGTAGACGGTGGCGCGCGGCAGCTTGCGGGAAACCTCACCGGTCAGCGGATCGAAAAACGCGACGGACTCCACTTCATCGTCGAACAACTCTACCCTAATGGCTTCCCGCTCTGACTCGGCTGGATAGACGTCTATTACATCGCCGCGCACCCGGTAATTACCGCGGCGTAGCTCGATCTCGTTGCGGATGTATTGGAGTTCGGCCAGGCGGCGCAGAATGAAGCGCTGATCCACCCGATCGCCACGGCGCAGATGCAACACCATCGAATGGTATGCGGCCGGATCGCCAAGGCCATAAATCGACGAAACAGTCGCCACGATCAGCGCATCCGGCCGCTCGAGTAGTGCCTTGGTGGCGGACAGCCGCATCTGTTCGATGTGATCGTTTATCGAGGCGTCTTTTTCGATGTATGTATCCGATGACGGCACGTACGCTTCGGGTTGGTAGTAATCGTAGTAAGAGACGAAGTACTCCACCGCGTTCTTGGGAAAGAACTCGCGCATCTCGCCGTAGAGCTGCGCAGCGAGAGTCTTGTTCGGTGCCAGGATGACGGTGGGGCGTTGAATGCGCTGCACCACGTGGGCCATGGTGAAAGTCTTACCCGAGCCAGTGACGCCGAGCAACGTTTGATGCGACAGTCCATCGTCGATGCCCTGCAGTAGTTGTTCTATGGCCTGCGGTTGATCGCCCGCAGGGGCGAACTTGGACATCAACTCGAATTTATGACTGGTCTCGAATTTACTGATCACTTTTTTGGCCAGGGCTTTTTACTCCCAAAGACCCTTTAATATTTTAATCATCAGAGGCTCTGTGCCTCTCCGACGCACAGGCGTAGAATACGCGCCCGCCCCCGAACCTTCCCCTTGCACGAGGACCCAACCGTTGGACTACCACTTGTCCGATAGAGTCAAAGCCATCAAACCATCCGCGACTATGGCCGTCACCGATCTAGCCCGTGAACTCAAAGAGGCCGGGCAAGATGTGATCGGCTTGGGTGTGGGCGAACCCGATTTCGATACCCCTGAGCATATCAAAGAAGCTGCCCGAAGAGCGCTGGCTGAAGGCTTTACCAAGTACACGGCGGCAGACGGTACACCGGGTCTCAAAGACGCCATCATCGAAAAGTTTCGCCGCGACAACGAGCTGTATTACGAGCGGGCTAACATCGTCATCTCCTGTGGCGCGAAACACTCGGTGTTCAACTTGACGCAGGCAGTTTTGAATCCGGGCGATGAACTCGTAGTAGCCGCGCCCTATTGGGTGTCGTACACCGATATGGGAATACTGGCGGGCGCCGAGCCGGTAGTCATCCAAACCAACATCGACCGTCAATTCAAGATGACGCCGGAGCAGTTGGAAGAAGCGATTACTCCCCGCTCACGTCTGCTCATATTGAATTCACCCTCGAATCCCACGGGCGGGTGTTATACGAAAGCGCAGCTTCAGGCCTTGGGTGAGGTGTTGGCGCGTCACCCGCAGATCATGATCTGCACTGATGATATCTATGAACACATCAGTTGGGGGGAAGAACCTTTTTGCAGCTTCGCCACCGCCTGCCCTGAATTGCTAGACCGAACAATCGTCATCAACGGTGTCTCCAAAGTCTATGCCATGACTGGCTGGCGCATCGGTTATGCGGCGGCACCAGTGCCCGTGGCCAATGCCATCCGTAAAATCCAATCCCAAAGCACCGGCAGCCCACCCTCGGTATCGCAATACGCCGCTCAGGCAGCCTTGAGCGGCGCACAATCCGAAGTGGGCAAAATGGTGCAAGTGTTCAAAGAGCGCCATGACTACGTGGTGGGACGGCTGAACGCGATGCCCGGTATGCGCTGCTTGCCGGCGCAAGGTGCTTTCTATGCGTTCCCGGATGTCAGCGAGGCGATCGCCAGTATCGAAGGCGTTGAGGACGATACGGCGTTTTGCGAGTGGCTGCTATCGGCTACAGGCGTAGCGGTCGTGCCGGGTGCCGCTTTCGGTACACCTGGGTGCTTGCGGATCACCTATGCCACGAGTGTGGAAGTGCTGGAAGAGGCCTTGAATAGGATTCAAGCAGCGCTCGGGAATCGTTGAGCGCGTTATCGTTGAGCGCGTTAACGGTTCGGCGTTGACGTGGGAGGTCAGGCAACCCACAATACCGGGCTCGTTCCTCGGTAGCTCAGTCGGTAGAGCGGGTGACTGTTAATCACTAGGTCGGCGGTTCGAGCCCGTCCCGGGGAGCCAAATTCAATCAATGACTTAACCCGCTTCGGCGGGTTTTGTTATTTCTGGGTTTTGTTATGTTCGAGTGTGTCCGCATGGTGTACGCAGATTCGGCGGTCTGGTAGCACGGATTCTGTTCTGCTCATGTCCAATCTGAACAGCCTTCGAGGTCTTCCCGAAGCGGCTCCCATTGCTGCTCGAGATTCCAGACGCATTGGCGCTGGGACAACGGCACTTCCAGGCGCATCTTCTTCTCGAAGATCGCTAGGAGGGACACGGCATTCGCCTTCATTTTGCGGCTCCCTCGACACCTTGCTCGGTAGCTGTGAAGCGTTCACTCCGATGCCACTCGAGATACTTGAAATGCTCTGGTGCTACCCAGCGCAGACACGCGGTGCCGTCCACCTGTAGAAGTGCACGGTGCACAGGTCGCAACGCTCGTGAAACGAGCATCTCGCCGGTGTCATCAAAAGTTATCAGGCCGCGGTCAAACAACGCGTCCAGTTGAGGGCTGAGGAGGAGTCCGTTGAAGACGTCCAGGCGCTCCCTGTCAGTGGCGCATCTTGCCCACGGTTTGGCGTGGCTCGCACGCAGTACTGCGGTAAGAGCAAGCCCGGTGACCGCGCACGCGCCACCCCGGTAGTCGATCAGTGCGTCCCTGAACACGTCCTGCCCTACGCGCTGGCGAACTATACGCTCCACTTCGGTCCGGCTTAACTCCGAGCCGCCGAGGACCTCGTCGATTCTTGCGGCATAGGTCGCGGCGGCCTGATCGGGCAGGGACTGCGCTAGCTGTGCGGCGCGGCGAAGCAGGCCGGCGAGGGCGTCGAGTCCCTTGACTGGGAAGATCGTTGCCTCCGCTGACGGGGTAGTGGACGACCTCGCAAGCTCTAGAGCGAGGCGGCCGCGGGGTACCTCGACGAGCCATTCGTCCTCGGCCGGCCCGTCTCGAACCATGCTGTAGGCGCGGTGGCGGGCCGACCCCAAGCGAATGACGTCGTCACTGCTTTCGAGGATGTTCTCCCAACCGTGGTCACGAGCAACCATCTCAACGAGCGATCGAGTGAGTCGCTTCACGGCAGTGCCCGCGTCTGCCGTTGGTTGCTGCTGGCCGAGAGCAGGTTCCACTCGATGGCTCGCCGGCGCCAGTGCTCGCCGATGCTCTGCACAAAGTCCGGACGAACGAGCTTCGCCCGCTCGTCGAGCCAACCTCCGGATTCTCGCCGGATGACGAACCCTTCGACCGAACCCGATCGATATGCGCTCGGTGCTGAGTCGAGCAAGGACCGCAACGCCTGCAAAGCGAACCGGCCTCGCGTCAGAATCGCTACGCTGTGGAGGCCGGCGTTCGCAACGATGGCGTCTCGCCGTTCCGTGTCCCAGAAGCCCTCGGCACGCCGGTCGTAGACATCGAAAGCGACAAACCAGTCTGGCAGCCGGTCGTAGCCAACCGAGTGCCGGGCCGCGCACCACTCTCCGAACAACGTCAAGTCGGGCGTAAGGATAGAGAGAAGGCCCGTCTGGTACATCGCGAGCCAACCGCGAAGCCGCGAGAACTGTCCCGCATAGGGCTGCTCTAGATACTGGCCCCGGTTCTGCACGCGCAACGTTCCAGTATCATGGAGCGAAATGCCTAGATTGGCGCCGTCAACCTTCTCTTCGACGACGACATCGCCGGACAGGCAGTGCTGGCACTCTGCCGGTGACATCACTTTGTCGCCGCGCGGCGCATCCGCCGCAAGCCAGGCCAGATGCGGGGTCCTAGGGAATCGGCACAGCTCAGGCGACCGGGGGCTCATGTCCGTTCTTCTCCCGGTACCGAGTGCGACACCAGCCATCGATCAACTGGCGCAGGCCAATTCGCTCTGCTGCGAGCACGGCTGTGACATCGTACCAGTCGGTATCGGACGCGTTCACGATCTCGACCGGCGCGACCACCTGCCGCGCTTCGTACGCCGCGCCTGCGAACTTCTTGTCGGAGTTGTCCCATCGGCATGCTGCCAGCGCTGCCGGGAGCACCCCGTGGCCGTGCTCGTCGTACTCGACCGACACCCAGACCACTTGGTCTAGGTCGCACTTCGCCTGAACGACCATGACGCCGTAGTCCTGCTCTGTGAGCTTGTTTTCGTACTCGCCTCGAATCTTCCACCGGTAATCGAGCACAATCGCAGCGTCCTGTGTCTCCAAGTCCATCAATCACGCAAAGACCTGTTCCTGCAACTCCGGCTCTGCCGGCGTCGCATCGCGCGGTTCGGGGGACACGGCGTGGGCGCTCGCGATGATCAGCACGTTGGTGTCGATGACGTGATTCATCCTGAATGCTGCGCCTTGTGACGTTCGAGTGCGAGCCGTGTCTGCTCGCGCGTCTCGCCAAGGGCGTCGCCGAAGAATCCCTTCGGCCAGTTCTTTATCCGCCCGCTCTCGTCAGCCACCAACGTGACAATACGAGCCCCGGGACCACGAGCCCCAGGACCATCGTGCTCCAAAAAGTACATCGCGCAGTCTCGAGTGGAAACCGTGCCTCGCGCCATCAAGGTCTGCATGCGGCGGAACAGGTGCTCCGAGTGGGTCTCGACGAGGAACTGCACACCCCGCTCCTTGCTCACGGCGGCGAACAGCTCTGCCAACAGTGCCGCCGCCAGCGGGTGAAGGTGACTCTCCGGCTCCTCGACGATGACGATGTGGCCCGGCGCTGCGTAGAGCGCCGCGACGATGACCGGCAGCACCTGAGATACGCCGACGCCGACGTCCTTCAGATTGGTACGCTCTGCAGCTTTCTCTATGTAGAAGCTCGTGTCGTGCCGAGCGCCCGAGTGTGTGGACGACGAGGCCGTCTGCCAGGCCCATTCGGCAGAGCCAGTGAATGGTCTGCCGGAACAAAAGCGAATCGCCGGACGGCGAAGTCCTCCCCTTCTTCTCGCGTTGCGCCGCGATGCCGCTCGCGATCAGCGCGTCGATGGCTCGAGCGCCGTCGTCTCCAAGGGTCCCTGGCATCCGCCCGCGCCAGACATAGTCGCGCTCGGCGAGCCGGCGGACGGGGCCCAGATAAAGGATCCGGCTCAGTTCCTCGAGCAGCGCGGGTCCGACGTCGTGCAGCGAGTCTCCGTCCGTTCCGAGCCGGGCGAGCGCCGCGGGGGAGAGCGCAAAAGACCTTTCGGGCCTGAATTCTCTACTCTGCCCGCGGCTGCGTCGTTCGTCTGCGAGCGACAGCGCGTAGACCCCCGGCTTGCGGCGCGTGACCGTAAATCCCTGTCCATCTTTACCGAGACGCAGGCTGTCCAACTCCGCTGCTCCCGCCGGACCGGCGCGATATTTCGCGCTGAACAGTGTCGATCCGGCCGGGCTGCCATCTGCGCTCCAACGGAACTCGATCCCGACCTTCCGGCCGGTGCCGTGCCGGCAGAGAACGTCTTCGAAGCGTCCGAGCGTCACCGAGTCGCCCGTGTCGGGGTTACCGAGGTTCAGATCTTCGTTCGGATCGTCCCCCTTCACCGTCTGACGCAGTAGCAGCAGGCTCTGGATGAGGCTCGACTTGCCGGAGGAGTTGGTCCCAAGCAACAGTGTGACCGGGGCTAGAGCGATCGGCCCGGTGCTGCGCCAGATCTTGAAGTTATCGAGTTTCAGGTGAATCAGCATCGACAGCTCCTGTAGCGCGACGCCTCATTCATGCCGGAGTTGTCTCGTTCCAGCGCGCCCACCCATCCAATCCTCTCGCGCGCCAGTCAATGCAATTTCCCCGACTCAAGTGCGTCCCATGCCTCTAACACAAGACGTTGGGTTCTGTACTCTCCGCAAGCCTTCTCCTCCCTTTGCCTCAATACACGAAACGTCTCCGAAGGGTAGTCGTCGCCCATCACATCCACGGGATCTAGCACATATCGAAGCTCATCGCGAGATAGTCCGTAGAGGCGCGCATAGTACGCATCCAGCTCCGCCTGTAAACGTGTCCGGCGATCCGGGTCGAATCGGTAGATTGCTGGGCGATCGGAGAACTCTTTCCCCCACAAATCGAGGTCACTTGCAGTACAGGTCAACTCCAGCACACGGGGAGCTATGAACAAAAGATCGTCCTTCGTGTAGGCGGTTGGAGGGAGAACGGGAAGTTGCCGCGCGATGAAGAAGTTGAGATTTGTGCCTCCGATCTTATGACGACCCACAAAGTCCAAGACGAGCGCCGAGAGATTCGCGACCAATGCGGCAATCAGCTCTGAACCAATGTCTTTCTCAAAGAACAACAATGGTAGGTTGTTCCCAGCCCCGGCGCGTGGCACGACGGAGGCGATCACAGTGCGTTCGTTGGTCGCATTGGTAATATTGCGAAATCCAATGTACCAATCAGGTGCAGTGGTCTCCAAACAATAGTTTGCCATTTCATAAACGTCCTCCGCTTGCTTTGATGCGGACTCCCCTGAGTCAACAGGAAAGGTTCGCGCGACGCTCGGCAACGCCTGAACCGACTCCTCTTCGGCGGCGTACCAAGCGGCCTGCGTTCGTCCTGTTGTGTTGACTGCGCTGACGGCTTCGGCAGGAAGGTACGCAGGGCCTTGAGGTTCCAGGCTCGGAGGATTATCGCCGCATAGACCCAGCGCGGCCGGAGGCAGGCGCCGGGCAAAGGGGAATTGGTCAACGAAATCCTCCCAGGCCGGATACAGCTCCCGCATGACGTCGCGACTTTCTCCGGGTCCTCTTGCCAGGAGCCAGTTGCCGAAGAGCAGGTGCGCGAGCGCGAGGATGAGCTTCTCCCTGTCGCCTTCGCGCAGAGCCCCTAGGAGCGTCTTGGGCAGGCGGGCGGTACGAAGAAAGACCTCCCTAGCCTCCACCCAGTAGCGCGGCGTCACCGCGAATTCAGGATCATGCTTGCTGGCGAGAGGAACATCCTCAGTCGTCTCCCGGCCGTCCTTCTCGACGTAGGTCGCCCAGCGATGGTCGTAGTGATGGATCATCTTGGCTTCGTAGAGCGGCAGCCGGTTGTTATCCGGGCTCGTCGCGAACAGGTGGCTGTCGTTCGACATGTGGAACATGGCAGTGAATCGGACGCCCCACGGGTTCTCCTCGGCTTGACCGCCCCGCGCCTCGCGAACAAACACCGGCACGCGGGAGTAGATCGCCTTGGCTAGCTCAGCATCGCGCACGGAGCGGAACACCGGACACGTCCCGGTGTTCGGGTTGATGCGCTGAAAGTCCTCCCGAGTTAGCGTGAATCGGCGGCGCTCGTCAGCGAGCTGCTCCGGGCGGGTGAAGTAGAATCCGAACTCCGAGGAATCAACCCTGCCCAGAGTCAACAAGCAGAACTTGAAGCTCCGATGAACCCCCGGGAAGATGCCCTCCCGGTTTTCGAAGTCGTAGAGGCTGACGAGCCGGCCACCCTGCGAAATAGCCTGGAAGTAGGCCTTGGCCGAGTCGTCGGTGGCGATCCCAGTGGGGACGATGAAGCCGGCACGCCCCGAGCGGTGGACGATCTGAGCGATGGTCTCGGCGAACAGGGCGTAGGTGTTCACGTCGCCGACGCCGGTCAGCGGGAACCGCCCCCCTGCTCCGCTTTTACGTGTCCATTGCCCAGCCGCAAGGCGGCTCGTCAAAGTGCATCACCCGCAGGGCATTCGAGGCGACTTCGGCGAGGCTCCCAGGCTCGTTCGCGATGCGCGTGAGCACCCCGGCGCCGCCTTCGGCCGCTTCGTAGAACAGCAATGCCCGGCGATTGTCCGCCGTGGGCAAGGGCTCGCCGATCAGCTCCGCTTCCTCGATCTGGAACGCCCGCTCGACTCCGCGCCGCAGGGCGGCCTGCAAGGTCGCCATCGTGCTCGCGGAGACCTCATGCGCGGGCGTCAGAATCAAGATGTTGCGATAATCCTCGACATAGGGAACGATTCGCTGATTCGGCACCCGCTCGATCAGTGCCTCGTCCGGCGTCTGGCCGTCCGTGTCCTCCTGCGGGCTGTCCTGCTTGCTCCAGACCCCACTCAGCGGATTGATGTAGAACCCCAAGTGCGACTTCTTCTTGCGGCGGCGCCAGCCGCGATTGATGCGCCACACTCGCGCAGCCGGCGCATAGGTAAGCGTCGCCAATACAGCGCCGTCGGAGCTGACCTCCGCGTCCGTACGCTGAATATCGCCGTCCGGGCCGGGAAGAAACCGGTAGGTCGTCTGCAGTTCGAAGCCCTGCCGCTGACGCTCCTCGTCGTTGACCGAGATGCGCTCGACCGGGATCGCCTCCACTGCCTCAATCCGGTACAGATCGGATACCCGGTCCTCATCGGTGAGCCGGGCGCTGCAGTGCTCGCAGACGTTCGCACCGGGCTCCGGCCCGCCCTCGTCGCCCAGGTGGCCGTAGCCGCAAGCCGAGCAGATGCGCGCGGTAACGGTGGCAAGCTCACTCGACGCGGAGACGTGGTCAGCCGACCCGACGTTCAACTTCGCGCGTATGACCCGGAACATCCGCCCCTCATGGTAGATGAGACTGCGCGGGCCGAATTCAGACAGCGCGATGAAGCGTGGCCGGCTGACCATCGTGCCCTCGTCGTCCTCGCCCCTAGAGGTGGCGCCACGACCGGGGACCCACGCCATTAGGGGAAGTCGCGGGAAGTTATAGCCGGGGAGGTAACCCTGACTTGCGAGGTAGCGATAGGTATAGAAGTCCGAGTTCTGGGTGTTGCCGGTCTGCAACAAGACCGCATGTTGTCTGGCCGCGTCGCCGTAGCGCCGCCGGGCATTCTCCCGGTCCCGGTTCTTAATAGCGTGGCTGCGGACGAGTTCGTCCGCGAGAGCCATCTGCTTGCGGGTCGCCTCGAACAGATTGCGCCAGCGGTCCAGCGCACGGTCGAACGCCTGCGGCGCTTGGTCTACGATAGTCTCCACGTAACCCCCGTCGAACCACGGCGCCACATCCGGCGTGAGCTCCGCGCTCACGCTGGCGACGACCCGCGCGGCCTGGTGCTTCGCCCGGTGCAACGTTGCGGATGCGACGAAGCGGTCCCACAGTTCCAATTTAACCGGTCTACCTTCGCGTTCGAAATCGAGCAACGGCGCGATACTCGTATCGAGTTCGTGCTCGACGTTTGCCAGCCAGACGGCATGAATGTGGCTGTCGATGAGGTCCCGGTTGGCGAGGTCCAGAGTCGGCGCCTGCACCACGCCGTGCACCATCTCCGCCGCGTGGGCGAAGAACCATTGGTCATGCGGGCTCTGCGCAGCGCAGTAGGTGACGACAAGCGCCGGGTGCCCAGACCGCCCCGCCCGGCCGCTGCGCTGTGCGTAGTTGGCTGGGGTAGGTGGAACATTGCGCAAGTAGACGGCGTTCAGAGCAGAGATATCGATGCCCAACTCCATGGTGGGAGAGCAATACAGGACAGGCAGCCGCGCTAGCGGGGCCGCGTGAGTCGGATCTTCCTGCCACTCGTCCTGGTCGCGTTGCGAATACCTGAAACGGGCCTCCAGCACCTTCCGCTTCGAGAAATCCACCTGTGCCGTGTGCTCGTGAGCCTCGAACTCGAACAATGGATGGGATGGATTGCCGAGCAATTCCGACGCTGTGAGGTAGAGCTGGCGGAAGAACGCGTTGGCGGAGTCGCGCTCCCCGGCATCATCCGTTACCAACTCCCAGGAGAGACAGGACGCTTGCAGGCGCCAGCCCACCAGTGAGGCGTCCAGCTTGCTGGGCTGAACGTAGCCATGAGTGACGGCCGCGTTGAGAAACGTCTCCAGCATCGCGGCGACTTCGCCGGCGGAGAGGTTCGCCGCTGCGTCCCCGAGCGGCGTCTCCCGCCAGCAAGGGGCTCTGCGCAGCAACCGCACCAGGCGCGAGCGGGGCCCGCCGCTGACCAGGTCTTCCCGCGGCCGAGCGCGCCGTTCCGGGCGCTTGCTGAGGATGAGATACCGCGAGGTGGCAAGCTGCTCGTCGGGCGCGAATGACCATCGTTCGTTGAGGTAGCTGAACGCCGTGGTTCTGGCTCTATCTTGCTCAGCCGGTTCCAGGTAACGCGATTCCAGACAGAGGCTGCCGCGGAGTTCGTCGAACACCAGACAGCCGAAAGCCTCTCTCCCGGCCGGTCCGATATCACGCAAGGCAGGATGTCCCGAGGAGAACCGCGTCTCGTCGGCACAGAAGTCCGATAGGCCACGGTAACCGATGCGAAGAAGATGAAGCTGATCCAGATTGGGATTGTTGAACCGCCAACCCTTTCGCAGGTCGCGGAGCAGGCGGTAGCCGAGTATGAAGCGCACAGCGCGCTGCGCCTCCTCCAGCGCGAGGCCGGCAAGCCGTGGGTTTTTCAGATACTCCACAAGGCCCGACTCAACTGTCCCGGAAAAGCCGAGCGCATTGAAGACAGCATCCGCGAGCTGTTCCTCCGGCAGCGCTGCGCCGTTCGCCCGCATTGCCGCGATCAGTGCGGAGCGCAGGGTCAACAAGAAGATAAGGTCATTGAAGTGCCCGGCTTGCAGCGCGGCGTCCTGACGATTGTCGGAGAACCCGAGCATTTTTCTCGGGCCGGGAAGCGATTGTTCGGGCAATGCCTCAGCGAATAGCTGGCGCAGGAGCGCCAGTGTGAGCATCGTGGTCGCCGATGATCGGCCTTCTCCTGATAGGCTGGAAAGCCGGTTTACATCCCGGCCATACGCCTCGTGGATATATCCGCAGCGCAAACAAAAGCGGAACTTTCCGGGAATGAACCAGAATCGAACACCCTCTCCGAGCGTGCCATCCGGGGCAAGGGTGACATCCTCTGGGACGGCCCCCTTGTAGTTTCGCCTCACTCGGGGTTCCACCCGGCCGAAATCGAGCCAGTGCTCCGGGAGATCTTCCAACTGGCCGGTGTACGACAGGCCCGGGGTCACGGAAGCGAGAAACCCGTAGACCGTTTTCGAACTCCCGTCCGATTCGTCCACCGCCACGTCGTCGATTTCACGTGGCTGGAAAGCGCCTTGAACACTGCGCCAGACGGGATGGTATTCCTGCCCGCACTCGCGGCAAAAGTGCGCGGAGTACAAGAGAACTTGCGCTTCGCGCCGGCCGGGCGCGAAGCGCTGAAGGTCTAACGTTACTAGGCGCTGCCCGGTTGGTTCGAGAGTGGCGAGCACTTTCCCAGGTCCGCTGATGAACTGATGCAACTTGAACGCGAACGGTATGCTTCCATCCGGCGCTTTGAGAGAGTGCGCGGCAGTGAGGAAGTCCTGAAGCGCTCGCCTGGCATCTCCTGAGTTTGCGCCGCTGTCGCGCGCTAGCGCCGCGGCCGCACCCGTCAGCGTCATCGAGCGGGCACGCATGGGCGTGTAGAGTTCGTTGAACTCGATGCCGAGCGTGAGTTCGATCCAAATGGCGAGTGGATCACGCTGGAACTCAGCGAACTCAGACCAACTTCGAACGGGCTTGCGGAGCCGCTCGGCCAGGAGCGGCTTAACGGCCTCAAGATCTGCCGTGCGCTCGGTTATACGTACTAGCGTCTCACCGATCACCTCCTTGTCGGTGACCGCCGTACCGAAGAGCTTGCTCGCGACCGCGGCAACCGTTGTCCGCTGGTCCTGCTTAGTGCCAGTGCTCGACATGGTCGCGGACGTGCCTATGCAGAGCATTTCCTCGGCTTCGAGTCGTTGCCTGAGCCGGCGCACCAGCAGCGCCACGTCCGCGCCTTGTCGGCCGCGGTAGGTGTGCAGTTCATCGAGCACGAGAAACTCGAGACCACGACAATTATCGACGACCCGCCGATCGATCCGCTCATCGTAGCGCGTGAGAATGAGCTCGAGCATCATGAAGTTCGTGAGCAGTATATCGGGCGGGTGATCCGCGAGGCGGAGCCGCTCCGCGCTCGACTCCTGGCCCGTGTAGATACCAAACGTGAAGGGCCGCGCCGTATCCGGATACCCGTGCAAGAACTTCGAGATCTCCTCCGCCTGGCTGTTCGCAAGGGCATTCATGGGATAGATGACGATCGCACGGGTTCTCGCAGACTCGTCTTCGGCTCTTGCGCGGAGGATGCGATCGATGATCGGGATGAAGAATGCCAGCGACTTCCCAGAGCCCGTACCGGTGGTGACGACGTAGCTCTTTCCTTTTTTCGCGGTTGCGAGCGCTTCCACTTGGTGCGCGAAGAGTTGCAGGGGCTTCGGCGCACCCTCAGGTTTGCCGATCTGAAAAATCTCCGCAGTTGCCTCATGCAGAGCGCCGTCCGCGACGAAGGCGTCAACTGGACCGATGCGCTCGAAATTTGGATTGATCTGGATGAGCGGTTCCGGCCAGTAGCGTTGCCGCTCATACTCGGCGTCTACTACGCGGCGAATGTCGTCGGCATGAATTCGGGTGAAGCTGCGCGAGAAGCTGCCGTACTCCTCGATCAGGCGGTCCCGGAAGTCGAAAACGTCGCGCACAGTTGAGGTCTATCTTTGCGATGCCAAGCCAAAGGTGTGCAACAGGCCCCCCAACTGTGGGAATGCTGCTCATGTACATAGCGTGATCCACTGTTGCCAGGATGATCTTTATACCCTTCGCAGCCGTGGGTGAACGCGCAATTACAGTGTAGCCGTAGCGAGCATGTGCCATACGATCGTGGCACCTTGCTTTCAGGTGTTGCCCCCGGGTTCCGGACAACCTTACATGACGGCACCCGCGCAGAGGCAATTTTCCGCCGCTTGTAATCTGTGGCTGACGAAGAGGAACGTGACGCCGCAGCAGCTCCGACAGGACGAGGTCAACTCAGAACGGGCGGTCTGCGTAGGCTGACTTTGTGCCTCAGCCAACCAACCGAAGTCTCGGGAACGAGCCGGGCGGGACGCGATGAGTTGGAGTCGCTGCTTCAGTTCATCCGCGAGGGCGACACGTTGGTCGTGACCAGATTGGATCGGCTCGGCCGCTCATTAGTTGACTTGGCAGACATCGTTCGGCTGCTAGATTCGAAGCAGGCTCACCTAAAGATAATTGATCAACACTGAGGCAGCTAGCGGTAACGCGTTTATTGGCATGCTCATGGTCTTCTCTGAGGACGAAAATCATGCGCTTGCCGGAGGTAATTTCCCGGACCGGCCTCGCGTCCATCGGGTTTCATCTCGGAGATCGCAAACCTGATGCCTGCTTGTGGAAAGTGCAATCAGTCCAAGAGCGGCCGCCACTGGCGGCAATGGCTCACGGGACCCGCGCTTCGAACACCACGAACGCGCGGCGTTGAGGACTTAGACGAACGTATTCGTCGCATCGAGGTCTTTGAGCGAACATTTCATCGACGCCAGATTGACCTCGATAAGCTCGTCCCAAAGGAACTCTGGGACACCCACTGGCGCAATCATGACCACTTGCCTGCGGTGATGCGCGAGAGTCAGGAAACCGCGGACAAAATCCGAGAGTTGGCAACGTCAGCGATTGAGTAGCGGCGGCACGCGCACAGTGCGTGTGTACGTGCCATGTAACCCGAAACATGTCGAAGCGCTCGCCACTCTCGACACGAATCGCTCTGATTGGCCAAGGGGCTTCGTGCGACTCGACGCGGACCTTCCACTAAGACGTCAATCTCGATCACCGGGGCGCCTCTAACAATAGTCATTTTTTCGTGAGTGCGAGGAAGCACCGCGCGCACAACCACAGTGTATAGGTGATACCTGAGGATTCGAGCACGGAGTTGACGCCGCAATCGCGGAAAAAGTGCATTTTTAGAGGCGCCCTCCAGATTACCGGCGTCCAAGGCGGCGTAGGTAGGAATAATCTGAATGGACAAGGCCGCCTCTATCCCTTCCGCGACGCCGACGCGCCCGCGGTCATCTGGTCCCGAGAACAGCCTGACGACTCCGCCGGATTTTGCGTGTCCTCGGAGAAATCGCCTTGGCCGCTAGACCGCTGCCTTGCCCGATCCATCATGACGTATCGCGGTCACGGTTCCGTAACCGTTCGCACTGACCGAGCACGCGCGCACTGACAATGTAAGTCCGCCGCAATCCTCCTCAGCTCAGGTAAGCGTGCCAATTACGCGCTGCCTCCAGTGGCGTCTCCCGAGTGGCTTTTGGAGTAGTCGATGTACAATTTCTCAAACGCCTCCAGGAATTCGGCTTGCTGACCACCGCTACGGTCGTAATCTCTGCCCAGACCATGCCGCATGCGACGACGATGCTCTCAGCAAAGCAATGAGTGGTAGCGCCCGCGGATGAGGTTCCTTGCAGTATGATCCTCCGACTCTTATCCGGGCAGAAATTGGCTCATGACATAGACGTTTCTGCGTTTCACTCACCGGCTCGATCCCTGTGCACACTAGGCACCGTGTTGCTGAACAATCGCCGCACAACGTCTTGGGTAGTCGCCATCAATAGTGTCAGGTTACTTCCTGCGGCCGATGCACTTGGAAGAACACCCGGCGCCTCGGCGCTCATTCCTGGCCATCACATCGATGGTCACTCGCAACCATCTACCTTTCGCGCTGGCTTTCGATAGGAGTTGGATGCAGGACTAGCCGTTATCCACCCATTGCAATTGATGCCCCGCAACGGCGACCAACTCATCGTGTTGGTTCGTGATCTCCACCGTGGCTACAGTGCGTCGTTTGTTCTCATCGAAGCGCTCGATGCGGTACAGCGTGGTGACGGTATCACCTAGGAACACCGGCTTTAGAAAGCGCACTTTGTCGAAGCCTACGGCGATGGGTGTTCGAGTCGCGTCTGTCCGCGTGTCGGCGATGGCCAGGGTGGAAGCGGTGGAGATGAAGCCCACCAGCAGGGCGCCGTGCGCCATTGTGCGGCCCCAGGAGGAGCGCTCCATATATTGCTGATTGACATGGTTGGGCGAAAAATCGCCGGTGATGCCGGCGAATAAATAGACGTCGCTCTCACTGACGGTCTTGGTGAACGTGACTTCGCGGCCTATGGGCACAGGGCTTGGTGTCATGGGGGTTGCTCTCCAAGTAATCGGGACCTTTGATACGCTATTGTGCCGCGCTCTAGCGATATGCCGAGCGGATTGAACATGAAAGATAAAGTAGTGGTGATTACCGGTGCGGCCAAAGGGTTTGGGCGTGCTATCGCGCAACGGGCCGCCGCGGAAGGGGCCCGCGTGGTGGGCTGGGATATTGCGCCGGATGCGGCGCAAGGCCTGCATCACGCCGAGACGATGGATGTGAGCCAGCCGGATTCGGTGGCGGGCGCCATGGCTGGCACATTGGCCGCCATGGGACGCATAGACGTGCTGGTGAACAATGCCGGCGTCAATGGACCCACGGTGCCGAATTGGGAGTATCCGGTGGAGGACTGGTACCGGGTGATCGCTGTTGATTTGAGCGGTGTTTTCTTATGCGTACGGGCGGTTGTTCCACACATGCTGGAACGGGGCGAGGGGCGCGTCGTCAATATCGCCTCCGTGGCCGGTAAAGAGGGCAATGCCAATGCGGGACCGTATTCGGCGGCCAAGGCGGGCGTGATTGCTTTAACCAAATCTCTAGGTAAGGAATTGGCGGCAAGTGGCGTTTTGGTTAACTGCATTACGCCGGCGATGGCCGAGACCGATCTGCTAAAGGAAATGACCCCGGAGTACATAGAAGGCATTAAAGCGAAAATCCCCATGGGAAGGCTCTGCCGAGTCGAAGAGGTGGCGGAGATGGTGGTGTTTTTGAGCGGACCGGGATGTACGTTTAGCACCGGTGCCGTTTTCGATCTGACCGGCGGACGGTCGGTTTATTGACAAGCGCGGATGTGGACGATGAACGATCTCGGCAAGCTCTCTATCAATCAACTCACCACCCGGGAGCAATGGTCGCTGGAACAAGCCGTGGACGGTTACGCGCGCGCCGGCGTTGGAGCGATGGCCGTTTGGTGGGAAAAGCTGCGCGAGGTTGGTGCCGGGCGCGGCGCTAAAATCGTTCGCGATGCCGGTATGCGTGTGACCGGTTATTGCGTGGCTGGACAGATGACGGCCAAGGCCGGGGCCGCTTGGCGTGCGCAGATCGATGAAAACAAGCGCATGATCGATGAGGCGGTGGCGCTTGGTTCCACGTGTGTAGTGGCCATCGGTGGCGGCTTGGACGACGGCTCCAAGGATATAACATGCGCCCGCCAGCGGACCTTGGAGGGATTGGCCGAATTGGTGCCTTATGCCCGGCAAGCGCGCATGCGCATCGCATTGGAACCGTTGCATCCGATGGTTTGCGCGACCCGCTCGGTGCTGTGCACCCTCCAGCAGGCTAACGATTGGTGTGATGGTTTGGCTGCCGATGACATCATGGGCATCGCACTGGATACCTATAATGTTTGGTGGGATCCGAAACTAGAGCAGGAGATCGAGCGGGCCGCAGGGCGCATCGTTGCTTACCACGTGTCGGATTGGCTTGCCGATACCAAGGATCTACGGTTTGATCGCGGCATGCCCGGCGATGGTGTCATCGATTTTAAGCGCTTGCGCCAGTGGGTGGAGCGCACTGGATATACGGGTCACCATGAAGTCGAGATACTTTCCAGCCGTTGGTGGGCGGAGGATCCGGTGCACGTGGTGGACGTTGTCAAGCAACGCTACGCCAGCGTTATGTAAAAGGCCTGTTATACAAAGGGGCGCCTCTAACAATAGTCATTGTTTCGTGAGTGCAAGGAAGCACCGCGCGCACAACCGCAGTGTAGTAGGTGATACCTGAGGATTGGAGCACGGAGCTGACGCCGCAATCGCGGAAAAAGTGCATTGTTAGCAGGTGCCCAAAGGACTAGGGGAGAATGCGGGCCTCGCGGTACTGGGCGAACAAGGCGAGCATCAGCTCTTGGCTATCGGCCCATCCGTGAAAACCAAAACGCCGGGTTTTGTTGGTGCAAAGCAGTTCATCCCAGGTTCTCTCGAGCGTTGCGTCCAAATAACCCCAGTTCACGATCCGGGACAAACAGAGAGGTTGCAATCCTTCACGGGCGACGATTTTTTGCCATAACAGCTCCCGTCCGCTCATGACTTCCGCAAGGCGCATGGGCCGCACGCTGCCACAGGGCATGTCGAAGAAATCGGCGATGCGCGGCCATACTTGACTCCAGCGAAAAGCATCGCCGTTGGTGATGTTGAACGCTTGATTGGCGCAACCGCTATCCGAGGTCATCCAATCCATCGCTTCGGCGAGTAATTCAATGGAGGTGACTTGGGTGAGGCTGTGGTAAGCAGCTTGCGGGCCGGGAAAATCGAATGCCGCGCCCAGCTCTTTGCACAAGGCGGCGTAGGTGCCCAGAGATGACACCAGATTGCGGGCGATGGCAGGGGAGAAATGGAGCAAGGTGTTTGGCCTGGAGGCGCTCCAACTCCAATGGCCGGATTGACTGCGGGCGCGCAGCAGATCTTCTTGGTCGTAATTGAAGTTTTCTATAGGTGCCCGCGGATCGTCTTCTTTGGCCGGGGAGGGGAAGGGTCCTATATGTACACCATAGACTTTGCCACCCTGAACGAGGTGCACATGGCTAAGCGATGCTCCCTCTAAGACGTTCAGTAAGTTCTCCAGCAGCAGTAAATTACTGGCGACATCTTCCAGTACTTGCTCTTGATGAGTAGCCCGCCCGCAGTAGAAAAGATGGGTAGTGTCGCGGTGCGCCTGCAATATCCGGGCGCAAGCGCTAGCCTCCGCCATATCGATCTGCACGTAGTCGATGCCACGGATAGGACCGCTAGGTGGATTTCTAGCCAGTCCTACCACTGGTATGTTTCTATTACGGGTCAGTTGCCGGCCGATGGCGCTGCCTACCGCCCCCGTAACGCCTGCTATGACTGCTTTCATTGCTCCAGCGTTATCGGTCCGCCGCCAGTTAACGAATCCTGAATGGCGAGTACGGTGCGAAGCGTGCGCAAGCCGTCTTCACCTGAAACCCGCGGGCTGTGCTCACCGCGTACCACGCCGCAGAAGTGCTTGAGTTGGTGTTCGAGAGCAGCGCGGGTACCCGCTGCAATTGTGCGCATGTGGATGGGATGGTGCCAGTTGGCGGGACCATCCTCGCTGTGGCGCCAATGTTCCAGGCGCGGTAGGGCGAGAGCACCTTCGCTTCCCATGAAGCGGTAACAGTTGCGGCCTGTTGGTGGTATTTCCGGGTTTTCGCCGGTACCCAATTCCCAACCCCAAGGGGACGGCGCCGCATCCGAGACCAAGATAGTACCTACCGCGCCACTTGCGAAACGCAGGCTTACCGCCAAGGTGTCTTCCACTTCATGGTCCCGCGCGATGGCGCCGCCTTCCGCGTTTAGCCGTATCACAGAGCCGCACAGATAGCGCAGCAAATCCACGTCATGGATGAGGTTGATGAGCGCGGGACCGCCGCTGGGGCGCTGCCGCCGCCAAGGGGCATCGTAGTAGGTGCCGTGTTTGCGCATGGCCCACAGACATTCAATGGCCAGTAGTTTGCCAATGCCACCGCCGGCGAGTATCTCCCTGGCCGCTTCAATGGCAGGGTCGAAGCGGCGGTGATGGCCGACCGCCAGCGGCACCGAGCGCTCTTTCGCGGCGGTGACCAGTTCTTCTCCAGCCGATAATGTGTCGGTAATCGGTTTTTCCATGAGTACGGGCACGCCGCGCCGTATGCAGGCGAGGCCGACGGCCAGATGTTGATCGTTCGGGGTGGCGACGATGGCGCCGTCGATGGTTGCCTCCGTTTCCAATAGCGCATCCGCATCTCTATAGAAGCGGGCCCCATGGGCGTGTGCCAGCGTCCGCGCCGCATCCGCCGGATCGGCCACGGCGGTGACCAGACAATCTGCTGCAGCGGCGGCTAACGACAAATGACGGGCGCCGATATTGCCGGCACCGAAAAGTGCGAGTTTTAGCGGCGGTGCAATGAGCTGGGTCAAGACGCTTCGGCCTCTTGGTACAGCACGCCATCGCGTATCATGGATTGGATGTCTGCTTCGGAAAAGCCGACGCTCTCGGCAATTGCGCGGTTGTGTTGCCCTATGAACGGAGCCACGGCGGGCGCCGCTAATGGACTGGCAGAAAAATGAAACGGCAGGTTGGGCATGGTGATGGTGCCGAGCTTGGGATGCTCTTGTTCGATCAACATACCGCGTGCTTTTATCTGCGGATCTGCTAAAACTTCGTCGATACGTTGTACTTTTGCGCTCGGTACTGCCGCTTTGTCGAGCGCGGCAAGGCAAGCATCCACGCTCTTTTGTGCCATGGTCCATTGACGAATTTTGGCGAGGATCTCAAGCCGGTGCCGGTTACGACCTTGAGGGCCGTGAAAGCGTTCATCGCCGGCCAACTCTGCGCCGCCGATGAGATAGGCCAGGCGGCGCCAGGCGGCATCGACTTGGGCGGTGATGACTAGATAACCGTCTGTGCCGGGGAATACTCCGTATACCGTCGATTCCGGTAAGTCATGTCCTGTTTGTACCGGGATCTCTTTGCCGCCACTTAGCGTATAACACTGTACCGCGTATTCGTGCATCGACATCATGCAGTCGTAAAGGGCCAGATCGATATGTTGGCCAAGGCCGGTTTGGTGGCGGCCTAGCAGGGCCGCATTGACGGCGGCCACACCGTGAATGCCTGTATACATATCAGCCAGTGCCACTCTAAACAAAGGTGGCGCCTCGCCCGGTACACCGATCATGGCCATGGCACCGCTCTTGGCTTCGGCGATGAGACCGAAGCCCGGATTGTCTTTTTCCGGGCCCGTGTGGCCATAGGCGGAGATCGAGCAGTAAACCAGCCGCGGATTGCGTTGGGCCAGAGCGGCGTAGCCAAGACCCAACCGGTTGAGGGCGCCCGGTCTGAAGTTTTCGACGAACACATCTGCCGTGTCCACCAACCGGTGCATGAGAGCTAAACCGCGTGCATCGCGCAAGTTAACACAAAGTCCTTTTTTACCCATATTTTGTTGCAGAAAATAGCCACTTTCTCCGTTGATAAAATAAGCGTGGGCGCGCGCGGCGTCGCCGGCGGTAGGGCGCTCGACTTTAATCACTTCAGCGCCCATTCCAGCCAGGCAGCGCGATAGGTAGGGGCCGGCGAGAAAGTGGCTGTAGTCGATAACGCGGATGCCGTTTAATGGCAACGGTTGCCGGGGGGTATGCGATTCGGTGGACATCTGCGGGCTCAATGGTTTTATGGCTTGCGAGTTATGTTTTCCAAGTTATGGTTCCCTGCGCGTGCGTAGGCCCGCAACCCGCAGTTCGCTGGCTAGCACCTGCGGGGCCAGATCCGCTATGGATGAGGCCATTGCATTTACTGCGTGCTGATCCGCAGCAGTGTCTTCGCAGGCCGGGGGAGGCACCGGGGTATCGAATTCGTAGCCCGGATCGATGCGTTGGCGCTGCCAGGTGGTACGCATCTCTTGCCACGCCCCGAGTAATGTGCGTGGCGCCGGCATATCGTGAGCGACGGCTTGATGAAGGCGCTTTAACCGGTAACACGGTACCGCAGCGTACATATGATGTTCGAGGTGCCAATTCATGTGCCAGTAGAGAAACTCGGTAAACGGGTTCAGGGTGATGGTGCGTACGCATTTTCTGAAATCAGGAACGTTGCTGCGCAGCCCGCAGTGCATGGCAACGCCGACAAAGTATCGATGCCAATTGGCGATGAAAACCGCACCGCAGACAATGAGTGCGATCACCGGTTGCCCGGCGGCTATGCTCACCACGATGACACCGGTGTGAAAGAGCAAAACTGTTCTCGCCCAGCGCGCCGCTTTGGCCTGCTCCTCAGGATGATCGGCGTAGAGTTCGCTACCCCAGGAGTTGAACGGGTTATCAAAGCGGTTGCATGCCAGTTTGATGAAGTTTTTGAGGGTGGGGATAAGACCTCTGGATTGGTAGCCGCCGGTGATATTGAAGGTGAACAGTTGTAGAAGAAAAAGGACCCGCAGTGACGGCTCCACGGGTAACACTTCTTCGCGGTCGGCTGCGGGGAATAAGGTGAAACGGTGATGATAGCTATGGCTGAATTTATAGACGGGAAAGTTCAGCCAGCCGATCAGTGACACAATGCGCAGAAACAATTCGTTTAGCCATTTGGTTTTAAAAACGGTGCCGTGACACATTTCATGGTGGGGTGCGGTGAGAAAGGAAGCAATGGTGCCGTGGATGAACAAGGCAGCGGCGAAGCCCCACCCGGCCTGTTGCGTGAAAAGATACCAGCAGGCAATGCCGGTGAGTACCAGCAGTGTCAGATGGCCGACGGCATGAGTTGCTCCCAGTAGGTCGTTGGGTTGCGATAGCTCGCGTAAGGTGGCGCGATCGAGGGAGCAGCGGTACCAGTCGATGCGCAAATTTTTGCGCGCCTGCGCCAGCGCTGGGACGTCTTTGAAATCTTGTGTGATGGGGTTCATTTTCTGTCTCCATACTGTCCGTGGTGCGCCGGTGATGGCGATGCATACATGCAGGCGGCCGCGCGTGTTTTCTTTGCTGATTATATCAATGGGTAGCGGTTCGCCCGGCGGCACGATTGTGCGTGCCAATAGAAGGAGGGGCATTGGAAAGTCGGATCGGACATCACTACGGCCACCGGCGTGCCGGTGGCCGTAGTGTGCTCCGCGGCATGGCGCAGCAGTGGGTGTTCCAACGCTTGCAACGCGATACCGGAGATCTCCCGGGTGCCGTGGCTAGCAGCGAGCTTGGCAGCCAGCGCCTGCGGGTTCATTTTCTCTACATATGACACCTGGGCACCTGCTGAAAATTGCGATTTCGACATTTCGCTAGAGCGTAGCGGCTGATTTTATTGATTATCAGATTTCAGAATATGGATTATTAGAGGTGCCCTACAGTTGTTGATTCTCGCCTCAGTGCTTTTTTTTCCGCCGATCGCGTTGTTCTTGGTGCGATGAGTGTTTTGTATTTGGTGCGCCACGGTCAGAGCGAATGGAATCGCGCGGGCCGGATTCAAGGCCGTACAGAATCTCCGTTGACCGAGTTGGGACGCACACAGGCACGGGCGCTGGGCCGGCTATTGCGGGCCGTATTGCCCGGTGATGAGCTGGATATCGTGGCCAGCCCTCTAAGCCGTGCTTTAGATACAGCGGTTATCATCGCGCTGGAGTTGGGGCGATCGGCTGCTCAAGTGCAGCAGGACGGACGGCTCACCGATTTTGATGTAGGCCTGTTGGCCGGATATGCGGGATGGGAGGCGGTGGCCTTAGAGCACCCCGAACTCGCGCGGTTACGGCTTGACGATCCGCTGCGGTTTCACCCCGATGGCGGGGAGAGCGGCGCTGATGTTCTAGCACGGGCGGCGGCTTTTTTGGCGCAGCGTGAGCGGTGTGGCCGCGATGCGTTGGTTGTGTGTCACGGGGTGATTACGAAGTTTATTCGTGCGGCCCGGTTGGGGTTGACCGATGGCGCGATCATCGCCCTCGGTGAGGACCAGGATTGTGTTTATAGACTCGAGGACATGCAGGTGACCGAACTGCGTGCCGATGTGAGTGGGGAATGCGGTGACTGAGCGGGTACGGGTACCTATCGATCTGGGCGAGCGCAGCTACGAGGTGGTGGTTGGCGAGCGGTTATTGGAGCACAGTGCCGATATCCTGAGTCCGATCGTGGCTGGGCGCCGTGTGTTCGTGGTGACGGACGAGGTTGTTCGGGCGCGGCATCTGCATCGCTTAGCACCGGTGTTGGGTGAGGTGGCGAGCGGTTATGAAACGGTTTTGATCCCGCTAGGGGAGCGCACCAAGTCATTCGCGCAATTGGAGGTGTTGCTCAACCGGTTGTTGGATCTGGGGATGGACAGGCGGTCGGTTTTGCTGGCTTTGGGTGGTGGTGTGGTCGGCGATGTGGCGGGATTCGCAGCGGCGCTGTTCATGCGTGGGGTTGATTTTGTGCAAGTGCCGACGACGTTGATGTCACAGGTTGACAGTGCAGTTGGTGGCAAGAACGCGATCAATACCCGTCATGGGAAGAACCTTATCGGTACATTTCATCAACCGAGGGCCGTGTTGAATGATGTCACTGTATTGCACAGTTTGCCGCGGCGTGAGCTGGTGGCGGGCTACGGAGAAATCGTCAAATACGGGCTCATTCGGGGGGAGCGCGTATTTTCGTGGCTGGAGCAGCACGGACCGGCTGCGCTAGCGCTCGATGAGCAGGCCCCCCAGCAAGCTCTGATCGAGGCGGTGCGCATGGGGTGCGAGACCAAGGGTGACATCGTCGCTGCCGATGAGAGGGATCAGGGGCGGCGCGCGATCATCAATCTAGGACACACGTTTGCGCATGCCATCGAGACGGAAGTTGGCTACGGCGCGCTGTTGCACGGAGAGGCGGTGGCGGCGGGCCTGGCCGCGGCCGCGGCGCTTTCGGCCAAGCTCGGCTATTGCGAAACAGCTTTGGTCGAGCGCTTGCGAAGGCATCTTGGGGCGGTGGGACTGCCGGAGCGGATTGCCGCGCTTGCCACGCAGCGAAATTGGGATCCGGCGGCCCTGATGGCGCACATGGCCCACGATAAGAAGACCGTCGGTGGCCGAGTGGCCTTCGTTTTACTCAGAGGTGTCGGCGAGCCGTTTGTAGACAACACGGTGCCGGAGGCAGCGGTACTCACCGTGTTGGCCGAAGAGTGCAGCCGGCACAACGCGGACACACGGCGTTAAGAATTTTCTTTTCCTTCGTCTTCCGAAGCCGGGGGACGCCACAGATCCGGCATGATCTTGGCAGTTTTCACCACATTGTCTTTTGTTTGAATGATCTCGACGGGGTAGCCGCCTATGCGCAAGCTAGTGCCGCGTTGGGGGATGGCTTCCATATATTCGAGGATCAGGCCGTTGACGGTGCGTGGTCCTTGGGCCGGTAGCTGCCATTGCATAGTGCGGTTGAGTTCGCGGATGGTGGCGCTGCCATCGATTAGATAACTGCCGTCCTCCTGCTGGTGCACGTCGTGGCTCAAGTCGTTCGGATCAGTGGTGAACTGGCCGACGATTTCCTCCAGGATGTCCTCCAAGGTGACTACACCGTCTATGTCGCCATATTCATCGACCACCAGGGCGAAGCGTTCTTCTTTGCTCTGGAAGTTGACGAGTTGGGTATGCAAGGGCGTGCCCCGTGGTACGTAGTAAGGGTCGTCACAGGCGTCCAGTACCGCGTCCTTGGTGAGTTTTCCCTGCAGGGCGCTCTCTAGCAATTTGCGCAGGTGCACCACACCTTCGACGTTTTCCATATCGCCTCTGTAGATCGGTAGCCGCGTGTGTTGGCTGTGTAGCAAGGCCTCGGCGATGGCACGCTCATTGTCTGCCAGATCGATACCGTGGATCTCCGCGCGCGGCACCATGATGTCGTCCACCATCACGTTGTCCAGATCCAATATGCTGAGCAGCATGGCGCGGTGGCGGCGGGAAATGTGCGAGCCGGTCTGGTTTAACACGGTGCGCAGTTCATCGGCGCTGAGCGTATCGTCTTCGCCATCTTCGGTTGATGCGCCTAGGACTTTCAGCAAGCCGTTCGACAGCCAATTCAAAGCCACCACGACGGGATACAGCAGGCGCAGAAGCGGCAGTAATATCAGACTCGCTGGAAAGGCGATACGCTCGGGGTGTACCGCCGCCAATGTCTTGGGCGCCACTTCGGCGAAGATCAGGATAACGATGGTCAAAACAACCGCCGCAATGGGCACACCGGCATTGCCCCACAATTGCACGGCGATCAGGGTGGCCAGGGAGGAGGCGAGGATGTTGACGAAGTTGTTGCCGAGCAAGATGAGGCCGATCAGTCGATCGGGCCGGTCCAGCAGGCGCTTGGCGCGGCGGGCGCCGCGATGCCCTTGCTCGGCCAGATGGCGCAAGCGGTACCGGTTGAGCGCCATCATGCTGGTCTCGGAGCTGGAGAAGAATGCCGAGAGCGCGACCAGGCCGACCAAGGCGGCGAAGGCGAGCCAGTACGATAGGCCGCTCACCTAGACACGTTCCTCCTGACACCAGGCTGAGGTCATGTGCTCCAACGCCGGTCCAGTAGCAGTTCCAACACCATCTTGGCACCGAAGTAGGCCAGTGCCAGGGCGATGAAGCCGACCAGGACCCACTGAATGACTTTGCGCCCGCGCCAGCCGTGCCGCCAGCGGCCCCAAAGCAAAACAGCGAACACCATCCACGCAAGGGTTGAGAACACCGTTTTGTGGGCCAGATGCTGCTGCAACAGATCGGCGACGAACATAATGCCGCTGACCAGGGACAGGCTGAGGAAGAAAAAGCCGATTGCTATCAGTTGAAAGAGCAATGTCTCTTGACTAGTAAGCGGCGGTAGTGCGCGCAGCAAAGAGCCTAGCCGCTTGGTGCGCAGGGCACGGTCTTGCACCCAAACGAACAGGGCCTGTAGCGCTGCCAGTGCCAGTGAGCCATAGCCGATGATGGATACGGCCGCGTGGACGCGAACGCTTGTGGTCATGGCCGTGGTGGTATGACTGCCGGGGAAAACCTGCGCTAATGCCACCAGCAAAGCAGTTAGCGGCATGACGAAAACACCTAAGCTGTACAGGGATCCGGACTGGGCTGTACAAAGCGCTAAGAGGGCGATCACCCAGCCGATGAGCGAAGCAGCATTGAAGAAACTCAAGTTGAATCCACCGCCTCCCAGGATGGCTGAATACAGCACGGCGGCGTGGGCGCACACGGCGCCGGCCGTCAGGGCGTATGTCAGGTGGGTATGTACGCCGCGCCCGGCGGTGTGTGCCAACTGCCGTCCTAGGCGCCATGCTGCGGCCAGGTAGAGCACGATGCATAAGCCGACGGCAATGGAACTGAGGCTGGTGGTATTCACGCGGTTGGTGGGCGGGTGAGCATGTTGGTTCAAGCTGTTTTCATCACGGCGTCGGTGCCGATGATGTCATGGCGGCGGCGCCGGCCCAAATATGGGGGCAAAATACCTCAGCCTAAGTGTTGAACATCCTTAGCGTTGATCATGTAAGCATTAATGAATGTTGAGCATTGGCGCATGTTGGCTTTGATAGTTTTGGCTTTGATAGTATGAGATAACTCAGTCTGCGCTCAATTCAATCTCTTTCTTGGGGGCGCCTCTAAAAATGCACTTTTTCCGCGATTGCGGCGTCAGCGCCGTGCTCGAATCCTCAGGTATGACCTATACACTGCGGTTCTGCGCGCGCGGTGCTTCCTTGCACTCACGAAAAAAGCACTCATGAAAAAATTACTATTTTTAGCAGGCGCCCTTGGGCCAGTGTAGAGGATAAAACCGTGTTCGACAGCCTGACAGAACGGCTTAACCAAACCCTTCGCAATATTCGCGGCGTAGGTCGCCTGACCGAGAGCAACATCCAGGATACTCTGCGCGACGTGCGCCGGGCGCTGCTGGAGGCCGACGTAGCCCTGTCGGTGGTACAGGCCTTCGTCGAGCAAGTGCGCGAGCAAGCCCTAGGCCAGGAGGTGATGAAGAGTCTCTCGCCGGGTCAGGAGTTGGTGCGCATCGTGCGTGATCAGCTCACCGAGCTGTTGGGTGCGTCCAACGATGCTTTGCAATTGCAAGCCCAGCCGCCGGCTGTTGTTTTGCTGGCCGGTCTACAGGGCTCGGGTAAGACCACCAGTGCGGCCAAGTTGGCCCGCCGCTTGGCGCAAAGCGAAAGCAAGCGCGTCATGTTGGTGTCGTGTGATGTCTATCGTCCGGCCGCCATCGACCAGCTGCGTAAGCTCGCCAGTGAGGTGGGCGCTTCGTTCCATGACGCCAGTGCAGAGCAAAAACCGGTAGACATCGCCACCGCGGCCTTGGAGGCAGCCAAACGCGCCCATCTAGATGTGCTGATCGTCGATACCGCTGGCCGTTTGCATGTGGATGAAGCGATGATGGCCGAGGTGGCGGCCTTGCACCGGTCCGTGAATCCGGTGGAAACCCTCTTCGTGGCGGACGCCATGACTGGCCAGGACGCAGCACGCACGGCCAAAGCGTTTGATGACGCCCTCGCCTTGACCGGTGTCATTCTGACTAAAGCCGATGGTGACGCCCGCGGCGGTGCGGCGCTGTCCATTCGCCATATCACCGGTAAGCCGATCAAATTTATCGGCATGGGTGAGAAAGTGGATGCATTGGAGCCGTTCTATCCCGATCGCATCGCCTCGCGCATCTTGGGTATGGGTGATGTCATGTCGCTCATCGAGGAAGCCGAGCGTAAAGTCGATAAGGAAAAAGCCCAGAAGATCGCGGCCAAGCTCAAGAAAGGTAAGGGTTTTGATCTCGATGACTTGCGCGATCAGATCCAGCAGATGCGCAACATGGGCGGGATGAGCAGCCTGCTCGATAAGCTCCCTGGCATGTCGGACATTCCCCAGGGAATGCGCGAGCAGGTTAATGACGAGGAATTCACGCGCACCGAGGCGGTTATTAACTCCATGACGCCCCATGAGCGGCGCCGTCCCGCGGTTATCAACGGTTCGCGTAAACGCCGCATCGCCACTGGTTCTGGCACCCGTATTCAAGATGTCAACAAAGTCCTGAAGCAGGTCAACCAGATGCAAAAGATGATGAAGCGGCTGAAGAAGAAAGGCGGCTTTCCGAATCTGCCTGGTGGACTGGGCGGCGGTGGCATGCCCGGCGGTGGTTTGCCCGGCGGTGGTTTGCCCGGCGGTGGTTTGCCCGGCGGTGGTTTGGGTAGGTTCGGCCGCAGGCGGGCGCCTTTCTGAACGGAGTGCGCTGGACCGGGGTCGTTACTCGCACCCCGACCGCACGCCGCACTGTTGCGTACAACAGCAAGGCCGCTATAATGACCGGCTTTTTAGCAGGTTTTTGCCCCCCTGCCCGGAGCCGATTCATGGTCAAAATTCGTCTCGCCCGCGGTGGCGCCAAGAAGCGCCCGTTCTATCACCTGGTGGTGGCCGATGGCCGCTGCGGCCGCGATGGCCGTTTTATTGAGCGGGTGGGATTTTTTAACCCCATCGCGGTTGGGGGCGAAGAGCGCCTGCGGGTGAATCAGGAACGGGTGGCGCACTGGATAGGCCATGGCGCGCAGCCTACCGATAGGGCCAAGGCGCTGATAAGTGAATATGCCAAGACGCAAGCCGCGGCGGGTTGATGGGCTATTGTTTGACAGCCAAAGTGTTGGTCCGTTGACTTTATCGGCCTGCTGAGTCCTGCTGAATCTGTTGGAAAGTAGAACTGGACGGTTTCTAACCTCATTTACCCGGTCATGGAACGCTTGGTCGTAGGTCGGGTGGGTGCCCCGTACGGGGTACGTGGATGGGTGCATATCAGCAGCTTTTTGCAACCGCCGCGGACCCTGTTGGAGGTGGCGGTGTGGTCGTTGCGGCAAGAGCAGGCGCAATGGCAAGCGGTGGATATCGCAGGGCGCCGGGCGCACGGCGCCGGGTTGGTGGCTAAGTTCACGCTCAGTGGTGATCGCGGTGAAGCGCAAATGCTTCGCGGTGCCGAGATCGGGATCTGGCCACATGAGATGCCGGCAACGGAGCCGGGGGAGTATTACTGGCGTGATCTGCTGGGCGCGCGGGTGGAAACGGAGGATGGCATTGCACTGGGTAGGGTCGCGTCGCTGATGGAGACCGGCGCCCATGATGTGCTGGTGGTGATCGGTGAGCGCGAGAGGCTGATTCCCTTCGCGCTAGATGATGTAATCGAGCGCGTGGATGTGGAGCGCCGATTCATCAAGGTGCGCTGGCATCCTGACGATTGACATCCGGACGGTTGAGGGGCGGACCAGCGAACGCCGGTACCGCGAATGTCGGACCTGAACAATCGTGGCGCCCCGCAGTGATAGTGGCCCCGCAGTGATAGTGGCTATGAGTTCGGGCGAGGATGAGTACGGGCGGCCATGAATATCGGTATCGTGACCGTGTTCCCGGAGCTGTTCGAGGTCCTGGGCTGCGGCATTACTGGCCGGGCCTTGCGCGGCGGATTAATCGGTCTGTCGATGTGGGATCCGCGCGATTACACGCAGGATGCGCACCGTACGGTGGATGGTCGCCCTTATGGCGGTGGACCCGGGATGGTCATGAGGGTGGCGCCGTTACAGGCGGCGATTGCGGCGGCCAGAGCCGAGTTGGGCGAAGGCTGCCGGGCGGTGTACTTATCGCCGCAGGGCGCGCGGCTCGATCAGCGGCGCGTTGAAACCTTAAGTGGCGGCGGACCGCTGGTGTTGGTGTGTGGCCGTTACGAAGGTGTGGATGAACGGCTCGTTCAACTGGCGGTGGATGAGGAACTGTCCATCGGCGATTTTGTACTGAGCGGCGGTGAGTTGGCGGCCATGGCGCTGGTGGATGCCATCACCCGTTTGCTTCCCGGCGCGCTCGGCCATGCCGGCTCGGCGCCGCAAGATTCGTTCGCGGATGGATTACTGGACTGTCCGCATTTCACCCGCCCCCAGAGAGTGGCGGGGTTAGAGGTACCGGCAGTGTTGTTGTCCGGTGATCATGAGAAGATCGCCCAGTGGCGGCTCAAGCAGGCCCTAGGCCGCACTTATGAGCGGCGCCCGGATCTGCTGGCTGAGCGGGGGATCTCGGATGCCGAGCAGCAGTTGTTGAATGAATATCTGGCTGAGCGCTGAATGCGCGCCGCAGCCTTGCACAAGTAATCGAGAAATAGACCATGAGCAACGTGATTCAAGATATCGAACGTGAACAGATGAGCCGGGAGATCCCCGAGTTCGGTCCTGGTGATACGGTCGTGGTCAAGGTCAAGGTTAAAGAAGGTACCCGCGAGCGCACCCAAGCCTTCGAAGGGGTTTGTATCGCCAAGCGCAACCGTGGACTGAATTCGGCGTTTACCGTTCGTAAGATCTCCCACGGTGAAGGGGTGGAGCGGGTATTTCAAACTTACAGTCCGTCCATCGACGAGATCACGGTCAAACGCCGCGGCGATGTGCGAAGAGCCAAGCTCTATTACCTGCGTGACCGCACTGGCAATGCCGCCCGGATCAAAGAGAAGCTGCGCCGCCGCTAGACAGCCGCCAGACAAGGGCGCAGTCCGTCAACCGGCTTCGAGTCCTTTTTGCGCGAGTCTGCTGCACAGGCTGGGGTTTTGACGGCGTGCGAAGCGGCGCTTATAGCCACTTATCTCGATGCGCTTTGGATGGAGCGGGGGCTCACCCGCAACACCTTGCTTGCCTATAGGCGTGATCTGGAACACCTCGCCCGCTGGCTGAACCGGCACGGCGGTGAACTGAAGCGCGCGTCGCGCGTTCAGTTGACCGAATATATAGCCGAGCAAGAGGGGCCGCCGCGCACCGTGGCAAGGCGCCTGTCCAGTATTCGCCAGTTCTATCAGTACCAAGTGCGCGAAGGCCGTTTGATGCGGGATCCTAGCGCGCAAATTCACTCTCCCAAGCTGGGCCGGCCCCTGCCGGGCGCGTTGAGCGAAGCGCAAGTTATGGCGCTGATCGCCGCGCCGGATATAGAAACGCCGCTAGGATTGAGAGACCGCGCCATGATGGAGATGCTTTATGCCACCGGATTGCGGGTCAGCGAATTGGTTGGCCTGCCGGCGGGAGCGGTTAATTTGAATCAGGGGGTGCTGCGGGTGCTCGGCAAAGGTGGTAAAGAACGGTTGGTCCCCTTCGGCCAAGAGGCTGGGCATTGGTGGCAGCGATTTATCCAGCAAGGCCGTACCCTCATCGTGGGTGCCCATCCTTGCCAGGCGGCATTTCCCTCTAAACGCGGTGGCGCCATGAGCCGGCAAGCGTTCTGGCAACTCATCAAACGCTACGCTGCCGCTGCCGGTATAGAGCGCTCTATTTCACCACATACGCTGCGCCACTCTTTCGCCACCCATCTTCTGAACCACGGTGCCGATCTGCGGGTGATTCAGCTCCTTTTGGGCCATAGTGATCTATCGACGACGCAGATCTACACTGAGGTGGCCCGCGCCCGGTTAGCGCAGTTGCACGCTGCTCACCATCCACGGGGATAATACAAAATGCGCCCACTCATTATTTCATCGCTGTTGGTTATTGCACTGCTATGGGTAGGCGTTTACGTACGTCCCGATTACCCCAGCCTCGCTATCGGTTTGTTCACTGCGGCGACCTTGTTAGGGGCTATCGTCGTGGGTGGGTTCTTCGGGTTGTATTAGTTGGTTTGCCATTAGAGAGTGAAGCCGGTGTCATCAGTGAACTACGACACACGAATACCGAACAATGTCGATCTCGCTGGCGATCGGCGTTTGCAGCGGGCATTGGAGCGTTGGCAGCCCGCTTTTATCCACTGGTGGCGAGATATGGGGCCGGCCGATAGTCTCAACCACGAAGTGTACCTGCGAACAGCGGTAAGCGTTGATCGCGATGGATGGGCGAATTTCGGCTATACCCGGATGCCCGAGTACCGCTGGGGGGTGTTCCTGGCCGAGCCGGTGCCGCAGCGCAAGATCGGCTTTGGCGATCACAAGGGCGAGCCGGTGTGGACTCAGGTGCCCGGCGATTACCGCGCTGCCTTGCGGCGGTTGATCGTGATTCAAGGTGACACCGAACCCGCCTCGGTTGAGCAGCAGCGCTTCCTCGGCCAGAGCTGTCCGTCCAATTACGATTTGCGCAATCTCTTTCAGGTCAATGTGGAGGAAGGGCGCCATCTGTGGGCCATGGTTTATCTGCTGCATGCTTATTTTGGCCGCGATGGCCGCGAGGAGGCGCAGGCGCTGCTGGAGCGGCGCTCGGGCGATGCCGATAGGCCGCGCATTCTGGGAGCGTTCAACGAGCGCACGCCGGATTGGCTGGCATTTTATATGTTCACCTTCTTCACCGATCGTGACGGCAAGTTTCAACTCTATTCCCTGGCCGAGTCCGCCTTCGATCCACTATCGCGCACCGCCCGCTTCATGATTACCGAGGAGGCGCATCATATGTTTGTCGGCATCACCGGCCTTAGCCGGGTGGTGCAGCGTACCTGTCAAGTGATGAGCGGTATGCGCACCGATGCGGTACGCGAACACGGCGTTATCGATCTGGATACGTTCCAGAAGTATGTCAATTTCCATTTCAGCGTGACTTTGGATCTGTTCGGCGCGGAGGTGTCCACTAATGCTGCCAACAGCTACACCGCCGGCATCAAAGGGCGGTTTCATGAAGACGATATAGCCGATGATCACCGGCTGACTGACGCTGCCTATACCGTTGATCAGTGGATTGACGGGGCGGTCAAGACGGTGGAGGTGCCAGCACTGAATGCACTCAACTACCGTCTGCGCAGTGATTTCATCAATGACGTCAAGGCCGGTATCGACCGCATCAACCGGGTCATAGCCAGTCACGGTATCGCTTTCGAGGTCAAGCTGCCGCACGTGGGATTCAACCGCCGTATCGGCAGTTTTGCGGGTGTGCATTTCAGCCCGGACGGAGAGCCGTTGAGCGATGAGCAATGGCAGGCTAAGCACGGCGAGTTTTTGCCCACGCAGGAGGACAGGGCATTCGTGCGCTCGCTGATGCCGGCGGCTATCACCGAGCCGGGCAAGTTCGCCAACTGGATAGCGCCGCCGCCACGCGGCATCAATCAGCAGCCCACGGATTTCGAGTACGTTCGTTTGGACTGACGCGCTTATCGTTGCGCCCTGCGGATGCCCAGCACACGAGCCCAGCCAAGTGAATCCCAGCCAAGTGAATCAATACGCAACAGTGATACCGGGTGATACACCACGTTTTGAATTTCCGCGTGAGTACAACGCTGCCAATGAGTTCATCGATAGACACGTGCTGGAAGGGCGCGCCGGGCGCCGGGCGCTCGTCGACAGAAGCGGTGCGTACACCTATGGCGAACTCGCCGAGCGGGTCAACCGGGCCGGTAATGCGTTGCTGGCCTCAGGGGCCAAGCAGGAGACTCGCGTCGCTCTTTGCTTGTTGGACACGGTGGATTTTCCCGCCGTGTTCTGGGGCGCGATCAAGGCCGGTCTCATCCCGATCCCCTTGAATACCTTGTTGACCCGCGATGACTACGACTACATGCTGCGTGACTCGCGTGCCCGCATCCTGGTGGTGAGCGAGGAACTTTGGCCGCAGTTCGAACCCATCGTGGCCAAACAAGCTGCCTTGGAGGCGGTGGTCATAAGTGGCAGTGCCGCCGGACATGTGTCCTTGTCCGGACTGATGGCGCAGGCCTCACCGGAGTTGACCACGGCGGCTACCACCAGTGATGACGTGGCGTTTTGGTTATACACCTCCGGTTCCACCGGTGCGCCTAAAGGTGTCATACACCTGCACCGCCACCTGGTCTGCACCGCCGCCACCTACGGGACCCGAGTCCTAGGTATAGAAGCGGATGATGTGGTCTATTCGGCGGCTAAGCTTTTCTTTGCTTATGGCCTGGGTAACGGGATGACTTTTCCACTGTATGTGGGCGCCTGTGCGGTATTGCTGGATGGCCGGCCTACCCCGCAGTCGGTGATGGCTTTGATGAAGGTGCACCAGCCGACCATATTCTTCGGCGTGCCTACTCTATACGGCGCCATCTTAGCCGAGCAGCATCTAGGGCCCGAGCAGGGTTCTGGCCGACTGCGCCGCTGCGTGTCTGCCGGGGAAGCCCTGCCGGGCGGTATCGCCGAACCTTGGCTTGCCCGCTTCGGGGTGGAGATCGTGGATGGTATAGGCACCACGGAAATGCTGCATATTTTTCTGAGCAACCGGCCAGGGGAGGTACGGCTGGAATCGACGGGCCGCGCCGTACCTGGTTATCGCATCAAGTTGCTCGATGAGAACGGCGATGAGTGTGAGCCGGGTGATATAGGCGAACTGGTGGTGAGCGGTGATTCTGCCGCGGTGGCTTATTGGAATCGGCGCGATAAGTCGCGGGCCACGTTTCAAGGCGCTTGGACCAGGACCGGTGATAAATACAGTATCGACGAAGACGGTTATTATCATTACGCCGGCCGTACCGACGATATGTTGAAAGTGAGTGGCATCTGGGTCTCGCCGTTCGAAGTGGAATCCGCTCTCATCGCCCACGATGCTGTGGTGGAAGTGGCCGTGGTGGGACAAGAGGACGAGTCCAAGCTGGTAAAACCCAAGGCTTTTGTGGTGCTGGCTGCCGGAAACAAGCCCGGCGATGAGCTGGTGGCGACTTTGCAGAACCACGTTAAAGATCGCCTAGCGCCCTACAAATACCCGCGTTGGATCGAATTTGTCGATGCGTTGCCGAAGACCGCCACCGGCAAAATTCAGCGTTTCAAGTTACGGGCGTAGGACAACCCCTTAAGGGCACCTCTAAAAATGCACTTTTTCCGCGATTGCGGCGTCAGCGCCGT